>Ga0116227_10004991_pt1 | contig 28434 bp, 17 predicted proteins | sample S1TSphgellanicum_FD_89693 | JGI IMG/M metagenome (GOLD analysis project Ga0116227, IMG submission 89693) | Host-associated microbial communities from peat moss isolated from Minnesota, USA - S1T2_Fb - Sphagnum magellanicum MG | ecosystem: Host-associated > Plants > Peat moss > Unclassified...
AAAAATTTTTTTTAAAAAAAAAAAGCCCTCCCGTTGGGGCTTTTTTTCTTTGGGAGGATGGCTGTTTGCCCCCCCCCCCCCCCCTCTGCCCCTTTCTGGCAAGTTTCAAACTCCAAACCTGCTAAACTAAAGTATTGTTCCATAGAAGTTCACCATGAAAAATGATCTCACAAAGTTCCCCAAACACAAATGAAACCCACAAAGTTCCCCCCAAAAAATAAAATCTCACAAAGTCCCCCCCTCCCCCCCCCAAAAAAATGACCTCACATTGTTCCCCAAAAACTCAACTCACAAAGTTGTCCCCAATAAAATGACCTAACAAAGTTCCCCAAAACTGAACTCACAAAGTTCCTCCCACCCCCCCAAATGACTTCACAAAGTTCCCCAAAAAATGAACTCACAAAGTTCCCAAAAAATCTGACCTCACAAGGTTCCTAAAAGGGGGCCTATGTGTAGGGTAATGCTTAAGGAGCTGATCGTTCCCAAGATAAGTGCCCATCTCAGGCAGAGTGGAATGGGTGCTTATTTTGGAAACGCCCCACTCGGAGGGTGTTACCCTGTGTAGAGTACTGGCAGAATTTTTGTTTCATTTTCAAAAAGAATTTCCCCCATGATACCTAGCAGATATCAGCTGGATATCATGGGACCAAAAAAAATAATTCTTAAAAATAAAATTGGGGCATTTCGCAAAGTTATATATATGCCCACTATTGGAGTGGGCCTATTGAAATGCCTCGCCATTTGCAGAGGGCAGATTCTGCTTCGTAATGTGCCCTCCTAGATACACTAAGAAAATTCTGCCCATGCTTTACGTATGCGAATGGATGAATTAACGATTGAATGAGTGAATGAATGAATGAATGAATAAAAGTAGATTCTTTGTTTTTCCTCTCTGAAGTGAACTCACAAAAGCTCGTTCCCCACCAAATGAACTCACCAAGTTTGTTCGTTCCCCAACAAATGGAACTAAAAGAAAGACTTACATCCTCTCGCTAGCTCCTCTCTCTCTCTCCCCCCTTTTGTTTTCCGCCCATTTTGGTTTTCTTGTTGCTGTTGTGGCGGCGAAGGCTGCGCGTTGGTTTTACTCACAGCAGCCAAGTTTTGGAGCTTCCTCTCCATCTGGTGCGCAATTTGCCTCTCTCTCTCTCTCTCTCTCTCTTCCTTTGCATATTCATGGATTGCATATTTTGCGTCGGCTATTCAGAGGTCTCGATGATGATGATGATGCCGCCTTTGATTTTGTTCTTGTTGGACGTAAAGCATTTGTCCATGTCGTAGGGGAAGGTCCAAGTAATTGGAATCCAAGTGCAAAATCGTAGTTGCTGTGGTTGTGGCATTCTGCATCGGCTATCCACTCGTCTCCAATATCATGCCTGCAATGTCGTTTTTGGAAGTACAAAGTACTAGTCGGAGACATTTTTATTGATATCGTAGGAAATATAAAAGAATGGAATCGAAGTTCGACACCGTCGTTGCCGTTTTTGTGTCATTCTGCATCGGCTATCCAGTCGTCTCCAATATCACGCCTGCAATGTCGTTTTGGGATTACGGAGCACTCGGCGACATTTTATTGATGTCGTAGGAAATATGAAAGAATGGAATCGAAGTTTGACACCGTCGTTGCTGTTTTTGTGTCATTCTGCATCGGCTATCCAGTCGTCTCCACTATGATGCCTACGATGTCGTCGTTGTTGGACGTACAAAGCACTCCGAGACGTTTTTTCGATATCGTAGGAAACTTAAAATAATGGAATCGAAGTTCGACATCCTAGTTGCTGTGTTTACGGCATTCTGCGTCTACTATTCAGACGTCTCCAATACGATGCCTGCGATGTTGTTGTTGTTGGACATTTTCTCGACGTCGTAGGGAGTGTAAGCTCAGTGTAAGTAATGGAATCAAGTTCGGAATCGAAGTTGCTGTGATTATGGCATTCTGCGTGTGCTATTCGGACGTCTCCAATATGATGCATGTGATGTTGTTGTTGGTGGACTTAGGGCGCGCGCTCGGAGATCCGAGACATTTTGGCTTTGTCGTAGATCGTTCTTGCTAACAGATCTAACGAAAAAAATTCTTTTTGGAAACACAATGGGAGCTCTTTCATGTTCACACAACCATCACGATTGTCTCTTCACTACAACTTCGCTTGTTCGTCCACCACATCTGTGACTCTCGATAGGGCTAGACTTGAGTTTTAATAGAGGAATATAAGGCCGTGTGCTTGTACATTCTTCATTTCTTCTGGACAATCGTCGCACAAATGATGGAAAGGACGTCTCAGCAAGTGCTTCACTCGGAGACTATCGTTCTCTTGAAGATGCACTTTTCTACCTCGTGTTCAACAATCGCCTTACGGCTCGGAGAGTCGGGGAGCTTTAGACAACAGACATGTACAAAAGCTCTTGTTGAAGTGTCTGAGCACTTGTACATACGTCGCTCACTGTGCTGTTGTTAACGGTCTGCTGACATTGCCTCTGTCACGTGTGTTGGTGATGTGCTTCATACAGACTTAAAACTGCTTTCCACTCGCGCAATTGCTGCTATCAAGCTGCCAGCCAGCCAGCGATCAACTCGAGATTAACTGCAATGAGGAGGGGAGCTTCTTGTTTCTGGAGTTCTTCTTCTTAGCGATCCATATCGGTGCGGCAGATGGCGCGATTGTCGGCAGCGTATTATTTTTATCTGGCCATCCACTTCTTGGCGGCATCGCTAGTGGTGGTTCATGGAGATACAAATCCAGCCGATGGTGCGTGCAACCAAAACCTTTCCTCCATCCTTTTCAATCTCCATGCATCATGATGAACAACTGTGCTTCAAAATTACGAAATTGCCTACGTATATATGTATATATATCGATCTAATCCTTGAATTGAACCTTGAAGTTTCTGCAACTTACTTGCGTTTTGAAGTTGCCTGAAAACTGGTTCTCGAAGTAGCATGTTAGATGCCATTCCACTTCAAATCATTTCAATCTCGAATGCTATATCTCCTGTAGAAAAACCACCTCAACTTACCAATCCAATGTCTGTAGAGAAAGTATACCTCAACTTATCAATTCAGTGTCTGCTGTTTGAATCAATAGTACTTAGGGTCTCTTGATTGCATATGTAGATTATGGGTTTGGGCGATGGTGAACTTCTGTGATGAATCCTGAATCCCAATTTGGGCTCCAACCCTACTCAATCCCTCTTTCGCTTGTGTCGTGTAAATGAAGGGGGTTTAGGGTTTTTCTTTTTGTGAAGCAATAGGTATGCTGTTTACGCATTCCAGAGCTCTTGCTACTTATATCTGATTGTGAGGACAATTCTGAATTCATTTTCTCCTCTTCCCATTGAAAATGATTGAAACTTCATGTGTTCCAAATGAGATCACTTCATTTGCATTCATCCGTTTTATGTGAAATCTATCAAGCACTTGCTGTTTTTTTAATTTCAGAGACTAGGTTAATACATGAGGTAGCTAGACTAGTAGCCATAGCAAAGCAATGGAAGAGACAGAATTATGACAATACACTTTCTATCTATCTGTTGGCCATGGCAGTGAATGCTCTGATAAATCTATACTCAGCTTTTGGGTGGCCTCTGCAATTGACCAACTGGAATATAAATGGAGGTGACCCATGTGCGCAAAATTGGCTTGGTGTGGTCTGCTCTGCGAGTAACGTCACAGAGATGTGTGTGAAAATCTATCTCTTCTTTCCTCAAGTTCCACATTATCTGTGCCACTATGCCCTTTGTTCTTCTAAACTCAGAAAATATCGTCTAATTCTATATATGGTCTCTATTTGCTAGGAGATTTGATTTTTCCATCATGCTTTTATTAGTCCAAACAAGAAACTCTGGTTCTATGGAACCTTTCTTGTAAGCATAACAATGCCTTTGATCAATGCTGCTGAATTTCTCCTGCATTACTTAGTTGCTCCACCTGCAGGACAAAGAGATTGAAAGAACTTGGTGGAAATAATCATTGGTCAAGTTTACTGAGGATTTTGAACTTATCCCCATTGAGATCACAAATGTGGATTTGGGTCTCTGCAATGCAGTCATTTGAGCAACTTGGGACTGAATGGAAGCCTGGGATATAGCCTGGATGAGTTTCATGGGCTATTGGTCTTGTGAGTTATTCCTGCCAGAAGTGTGTTTTTTCTGTCCTGTAGTACAATCTTCAATCCTCAATTTATTGAGGTACTATAGTTGTACTATGGACTTCGTTTTTCCAAGATAGTTAAAAGATTATTAATACCAATGAGCTTGGATTTCTCCTGAGTCAGTGATATGAGTTTCATAGGATTTGCTATCTGTGTCCAAAGGTAGGCTTTCTTCTCCCTGTATAAGTTGCAGATCACGGATTAGTCAGTTGCATTGGGTTCTGATGACTGCTAGGTCAAATGCCAGTACCTACAACAAGATGTCTTTGTCTATCTGCTCTGGTCCAGAGCAGAGACAGCTGCTGTGTTCTGCATGAAAATCTAGCAAAATGAAATCTATGCTTGTTGTGCAGTGATGTGAGCCAAAATAACCTTGGAAGAAATTGGGGATCTATACCATATCAATTGCCTCCTAATGTCCAACAGCTGTGAGCACATTCTTCCATTGTTTCTCATACATAACATGTGCTCAATATGCATGCATAGTCATGTAAGAGGAACATCTTATAAGTAGGTCCCATGATCTCGAGTTTTATCTTGCTAAAAGTAGCAACGCATCTTCAAACTACTTCTTCTTGACAACAGGAATCTTGGCAATAATCAGTTCTCAGGCAGCTTTCCATATTCAGTTCAGCGATTGTTCAGCTTGACTAACCTGTAAGCTTCACTTACCCTGGGGTGCTCAGGTCATGCACTTATTGAGAAATGTATTTAGACTGCTACTAGCAAAAGCCAGGATGCAGTGCTTTTCTGCTGCAACTGTTGGTATAAGATTGATGGTGGTGTATTCCAATTGAAATGCAGAGGAGATATGGCCAGTTGGGTTGCAATGCAGCCTTCAATAGTTGAAGTGATGTTTTTGTTGACGGAACTAGTGCACAAATGAGTTCTGGGTTGTGAAGAGAGGGAAGCAACATTTGAATCCTGACAAATCCTGACTGTTAATTTTGGTTTGATTTAGGAACCTGAATCACAATCAACTGGAAAATAATATTCCAGACATTTTTGCAAATCTCACCAAGCTTCAAACATTGTAAGTCTGACATGATGGGACATTCCCCAGGTACTGCCTATCCAGTTTTACAGGTTTTGAAGCCTGCACAGAACTTGAAATTCCTTAAGAGTTTTGGCTCTGGATGTAGTTGGCAATAGAGTCAAAGATGATATAATTAGTAATTACTCCTATTTGCTCAGATCCATTTGTCCACAAGATGGCAAATACAGCATGTTTGCATAGTGTTAATCAGTGTGTAATGTGTTTTGTTGTTCTGTGGTCATGCATGTGCAGAGATTTATCATCCAACAATTTCACAGGTGCACTTCCTAGCTCGCTCGGCGATTTGTCGGCTTTGACTGTGCTGTGAGTATTCTGCCTGTTTGCTTCCTATGAAAGTCCTTGATCTACACATCACTAATGCCATGTGTTGGGCTTGCTAACATGCTCCTATCAAAGAGAATGTGGCTTAATTGTCACCTTGTGATTGTTTTTGCTGTTCTCGTGAAGGGCTTAAGTCTTGGTTCTTAATGGTGGGAGTTAGTCTATTGGCTAGACTGGATCTTGAGTAAGAAAAATGCAGAAACTTATCTCCTTGAGCTGGACAGAAATGTGCAGAATAATCTCTTGAGTGGCAGCCTTCCTTCTTCTCTTTCAAATCTCACAAACCTTCAGACCCTGTAAGTTCCATGCTCTCAAAGATCAAATCTTGCATTTACCAGGATATATTTTTCTGCAATTAAAATACATTGATTATTTCATTATTATTGCTAAAGCAGTGAGATGTGTAAGACATGAGTAATTTGAATCTGTTGTTGTTGGTTATGCAAGATACAAGGGCAATCATGTTTTTGTGAAAACTCCTATTGACCAAATTATGTAAGTGATTTCTGGTCAAGTGGCCTGATAGTGGAGTGGAATCTGATTTCAGGAATGTTCAGGATAACAAGTTCACTGGATGGATTCCTTCAGGACTGAATCCACCAAACTTACTGTAAGTGGTCACTTCGATGACTATATCATGATATTGGTTTGTAGACAATCAGGTTTTCTCTCATGTACCATGATGATTTTGCTGGTGGGTCTTGAAAAGAAATTCGTTGTTGTGAGTCTATCATGTGGTTGATGGTTGTTTTCTTTGCAGCACAAGTGGCAATGCCTTTTCATCACCAGGCCAACCTCATCCTCCCTCCCATGACACTCCCCAAGCTGGGCAATCAGATTCTTCAAATCGTGAATCAGGAAGTCACAATTTATGGACTGGTGCAGAAATTGGAGGAATCACAGCTATTTCTCTCCTCGTACCTGTTCCCTTAATACTACTTGGTCTTCTTTACTTTCGGTGGCGAAAACATGAAGAGAAAATTGTGTATGAAAAGAAGGGCGGTTGGGGACCTTGGTTCCTACATTTTATTTCTCCTGTGGAGCAAGGTATGCTTTGCCAACTTGCTGTCTAATGTACGTGTACATCAAGCCATTTTTGCGGCATTGTGCTTGGTGGTCATCTAAAATCCAATGTACATTTGGGATTCATGTGTTGTTCCTAAAAGCATAAAACAGACTTGCTTTCGTATTGAGATATGTCCATTAGTATGAAGACCAAAGGACATCCCTGCCAACTGATTAGTCTCCATTTCTTTTGCAGCTGAGCCTCTTGATGATAAGATCCTAGACTGGCCAGGGAGGGATTATCCACCAAGCAAGACAAGTGCAAATGCATCCACATCATTCAAAACAACCACAGATAACAGAGATGCAGGCATTGACATTGCAAGCAAGAGCCCCAAAACTTCAATTGCAGCCACAGCCTATTCTCTTGCAGATCTTCAGGCAGCAACCAACAGCTTTGCCCAAGAACATCTAGTTGGGGAGGGCTCCCTTGGCTGTGTCTATAATGGGGACTTTCAAGATGGCCAGGTATGGTTGGGTACCTATTTCATGGCAGCTGAATGAAAGTCAAGACTCTGAACTTTGCAACTTTGTGAATCCAACTTTGTTGCTGAGTATATTAGGTGATGGCCATCAGCAGGACCCCGGTGGGTGGCCACAAGCTGGGTCTGACCAATTGCCATAATCTGATGTAATTCTGCAACATCATTAGGAACTTTCAAGAGAATTAGCTATACCTCACGATGTTCTAAATGCCAGTTCGCATGCTTTTGAAAGAGTAGTTGACCTGAAGAAGCTTAGGGTGAGGGGCAGAATCTCTCCTGAGTGACAATTATATCTCTGAAATACATGCAATGCAGATACACAATTTGATTTGATTGCAAACTTTTTTGTATCGGTTTGCCTATTTTTCCTGCTTCAGTTCAAATTTAAGTTGAACAAGGGAGAAAATAACAGAAGCACTTTCAATACCCTGACAAGAGGATTGTTGAATTTGAACTAACTTGCTAAGCTGTTTGTTTTGTGTTGTGAAGTGTGTGGTATTTTGTCTAAAATTCTGTCTTTTTTCTATAGGTTCTTGCAGTGAAGAAGCTAGACACATCAGCACCTCTGGTGCAGAGTGAGCCAAACTTCTTAAGAGTTGTAGGCAACATTGCACGTCTGCGGCATGCCAACATTATTGAGTTGGTGGGATATTGTGCTGAGCATGGGCAACGGCTACTGGTATATGAGTATGTGAGTCATGGCACACTTAGTGAAATTCTTCATGGCAATGAAGACGAAGTCAAGTGCCTCTCTTGGAATGCGCGTGTCAAAATTGCTCTTGGAGCTGCTCGTGCTCTTGAGTAAGTTTTTTCAGTGTCAATTTTGAGGAATTAAAGATGGTACTTTTTTCTCCTCTCCAAGCATCTGCTGATGTGCAAGCTTGGCAAAAGCCATGAGCTTCAATAATTTTCTTCTCAAGGGCATGTATTGTGGTTATAGTTAGAGGAATGTGCAATCACCTGTGTGATTGAAGATGCAACTAGAATTCATCAATAGTGGCAAAATAAAAGGATTCCTTGCAGATTTCCATCACATGACACACCTGTGTAGCAAATGTGCAGGTACTTGCACGAGGTATGCATTCCAGCAGTTGTGCATCGTAACTTCAAATCTGGAAATATTCTATTGGATAATCAGCTCAATCCTCACCTGTCTGACTGCGGAATTGCAGATCTCTCCTCACATGTTTCAAATCGCCAGGTGTATATACGTAAACCTTTGTCTCTTAGCTTAAAACCATGTGGAAAGGACCCTCTTCATTACTAAGATGTCAATTATTAAGATGCAGCTGTGTGAGATGGTTAGTGTGTGGGTATTGTGGTGATTTGGTTGTGATGGGTGGGTGTAGGTATCACCACACATGCTGGGATCATTTGGGTACAGTGCCCCAGAGTCTGCCATGTCTGGTGTTTACACAATGAAGAGTGATGTTTATAGCTTTGGTATTGTCATGCTGGAGCTTTTGACAGGATGCAAGCCTCTGGACAGGTGAATAGCCACTGCTCTACTTAGCTGTGGTCGTGATCTCCATTTGTTCAAATCTAATTCTGTTGGCCACAAATGATTGAGAGCGATCTCTGAGTGTTTTTTGTTTTTGAGGTATGTGTCTCATGCACATTCTTTCTGAAGAATTGTGTGCTGTCTTGTGTAAAGCTCCCGGCCAAAGCCAGAGCAGTCACTGGTCGGGTGGGCTGCTCCTCAGCTACATAACATTGATGCACTCACCAAAATGGTTGACCCTGCATTGAATGGAAACTACCCTGCCAAATCACTTTGCCGATTTGCTGATATCATCGCCTTTTGTGTACAGGTATTCATTCCAGCACCCTTCAATTTCTTTCCTTATGTTTAACCTGCAAAGCACTCATCATGTCAATCATGAAGGGAAGCAGGGTACTGAGTTTTTTCATTGCAAAGGTTAAGCAGATCCAACTACTAGTCAGATGTGGTTTTGGTGTGTTTTTGAAAAGGTATTATTTAGGGAAAGTCTCATTGATGCTATTGGTTGTAATCTACGACCTCAATGTGTGAAGAGATTTATGATATTTAATGCTGCGTGGATCTGCCTGCATAAAACAGCCTGAACCTGAATTCCGGCCACCCATGTCAGAAATAGTGCAAGCCCTGGTGAGGATGATGCAGCGACCAAGCTTTAGGTCTGGAGACAACCTTGGCGCAGCAAATCAAGGCCTTGATCGCTGTGACACTAGCATCATCTACAGACCTTGAAAACAGCTTTGGGTTTGCCTCCCCATTTAATTTCTTTTGCAAAATTGCAGGTGTGTTTATCTGACTTGTCTTCAAATACAGGTCTTTACAACGAGAAGCTATTCTTGAAAAAGATTGTTGCTTTGGACTTCATCTGTATCATTATAGGGTGGTCTAGTAAAAGTTCATGGGAAAAGGGGAAATCAAGATAGTTGTGAAACTGAACAAAACCAAATGGTGGCCCACTATTTGACCGTCATAATCTGGAGTGATTTGCATATCAATCCCAGTACTAATGTCATCTGCCATCCTGATGAAGTTTTTAGATAGCAGTTTTGATGGTAGATGCAAGGAGACTATTTTCATTGCAAAAATATTTGCTCAAGAGATAGACACCCAGTGCAGAGAGTATAGGCGATAGCAATTCGTCCAGTGTAACAGAACTACTTCATTTGGACTGGTGATCATCATCTGTTTAATCAAGGAATGGCACCTACGTATGCACATTATGTGTTTTAACTGGTATAGGAATAGCTCCATTCAGCAAAGTGTGCAATGGTTTGAAAATAGGTAGTAATTTAGATGAAGTTGTGGCTTTTAAATTCCAGTATCAATGACTTGTGGCTTTTAAGTTGTAGCTTCAATTAGCATTATAGTGAGTTTGGATCTGTAAACATGTACGGGATACATGGTTCTCCAAAAGGGTGAATAAAGAAACATGAATAATGTCTTTTGATCAATTGACCCATGTGGTGTGTAGCATTCAATTTGATTCTTCATTCCAAATTGTTCACCATCTTATGTTTCTGGACGATGAGGATGAGTAAATAATTTGCATAGTAATTTGATGGATGCGGTAGTAGACACTAGTAGAGAGGCCTACAAACTAAACCTGTGTTTACCTAGTTCTAGCACACTGTTCATCAATGTTCTGTAATAGCACACTGTACATCTGAATTGTCATAATATAACATTGTACATCTGAATTGTCAGTTTCCTCATTTCCCTTCTTTCCCTATTTCTTTAGTCTAATACTTCCATGATGTAAAGGCCCTCCTCTCTTGTGTCATCAAATACACATGAATACAATACTTCTTGAGTATGTGACTAAGAAACATTTCAATCGTCATTTCCTCCAAACCCCTGCTATTCTGTAGACCTGTCAACAATCTCTACTCAGTGCTGCAGAGAAAGTGAAGATGGGAGTGGCAGTGGCAGTGGCAGTGGCAGTGGAGGAAGGGCCTGTTTTCACAGAAGACATTAGCACTGTGGCATTTCTCACAAAACATACAAACAAACAAACAAATCTGGTGGGGTAAGAATTCTCTCTTGAGACAAAGAATTTTTCTTTTCCAAGTTAGAAAAAGGAGGTGCGCTTGGGCAGGTAGTCGAGCCATTGGGTTGGTGGTGGGCTTCGACGCTGACCGAGTCTTCTGTATGTATTTAGTGAGCCATGTGGTATGTCTATGCTATCCAGTTCCTTTGGTTCCTGCACGCAAAACACCGAAAAAAAAGGAAAACTGAACTTAGCAAAATGTAATATTGGGGACTCACTTTCATGAGGTTGGTGAACACAACGAGAGAGAGAGAGAGACAGAATTTACTCGAGGTGGTTTTAAGAGCTTCATGTGCGCCTCTTCCAATGTCTTGTCTCCTTTCTTTACATTGCATGATGAGCAAGCAGTTACCTACAACAAAGAAAATTTCTCAGAGAAATCAGGTCACTAGCAAGTAATCATACAAAAAGCAGAGCATCTATATCAACTTTTTTTTTTTTAACTGGCAAAATTTTGCCAAAAAAGTGAAGTTTAAAAAAAAATTAAACCAAAAATGAAGTGTTTTTGGAGGGTTTTGATTGCAAGAAGTGAGAAGGGAAAAAAAGGTAACAATTGCCAGATTTCTATGTATTCAGTTTTCAATTAGTAGCCAAAAATTATAGAAGGATGATTAAAGATTTGTGCTTCATAATCTGGTTTATAGCCAGATTTGGCTAAATCTTCCTAGACATGATTGCTACTTTTGCTGCATCTTCCTATGGATGGTCTCCACTTTGGCTGGCCAAATCTTACTAGAGATGATTGCCAGTTTCACTACATCTTTCTACGGTCGATTGCCACTTTGGCTGCATCAGAAAATACCTTTTCAAAAAAAACTGGTCTTATATCCCAAGTAGTAAGCACTCAAACCGCAGAGGAATGAAAACACACAATCACCCTGCTACCATTCTTGATGTCACATAGTAAAATAAAATAAAATAAGAATGGGAGGGTTATTTGCAGGTAGGCATTGACAGCATTGTGGAATTGAAGGCACATATTACATGATGGTTGTGAAAGCCCCAGAAAGAAGAGAACTTACAAGATTTTCCCATTCCCATTTGCCCCCACGAGATGCAGCTAACACATGATCCATTGTCAAATCCTCCCTTGCACCACAGTACCTACAAGCCCCAACTATGTCCAACCATGTAAGTAGTAGACCCGAAGAGCAGAACGCTCCTCCAGGCAATAGAGATAGAGCATTTCACAACTCATGGGTAGTAACTCCCCAAGCGTTTGCTTACAAAGTCCACAACACTAGAGGAACATAACCAGGAACTGGTGGTTTATCAAGGTGGTTCTTAGGGTTCATAATTGCTGTTCTCAAAAAAAAATCAAAAAACTTGGTTTCACAAAAAAATCATGCAAATCAAATTAACCACCTTAATTACCACCAATTCTTCCAAACCCACCAGTTTTCTTCAGGTTTTTGAAATAATTGGAACCAGCAGTTCTTTGATTGTGATTCTTTGTCTGAAATAGGACCGCTGGTTCTCTGATTCTGAAATACTCAAAAAACCAGAACCAGTGGTTCTCTGATTAATGAAATATTTAAAATTTGAGACCAGCAGTTATCAACAAAATCAAATACCCGTCTAACACAGGAACATTACACTGTTTCCATTAACATACTTCTTGGATGACATCAAAGCTCAAACACATGGTGGGCAGCCTGTATATGAGAAGAAGTGAAAGCAGAATATTGAGGATTGAACTTGGAAGATCACATTGGAAAAAAGAGGGGGGAACACTGAATGTGAGGGGTAGTACAACATACTGGCATTTGAATTTGTCCCGAAATAAGACATTCCTGCGAGTAAGGTTGAGCCGCACCTTCTTCTGTTTTGGAGTATATACAAAGCTGCTAACCTGCACAAGCAACATGAGACAAACATTATAAAGAGATGATGATCTAGCCACTTGTATTTCATGATAACAGATGTCAATCCAGGTGCAAAAAAACGACGTCACCCAAATGCTACCTGAAGTACAACTACAATTTTTTGCTCAATTATCTGTGTTGGGGCAATCTAGTTTAATAACCAAGCGCTGACAAAAACAATAGCTGGAGACTGCTTAGTGTGCTGAGATCACAAGTCAAAAACCAAGTTATGATCATACACTAGAACTTCAGCTATGAACTATCTTTCCACTTCCTTTGCTTTGACTTGACCACGGGAAAGTTCAACCCAGAGTAAAGGCACCAACATACCCGAAGAACAGCTGGGATAAAATAGTCTTGATTTGTAGCTTTTACAGCTTGGTCATAATATTCCAGCACATCTGCCTGTCACAGGTCACTGTAGAAATCAGTACCCCTGAGCTCACATGGTGATGTGACAACTGAAAAGGTGGATGTGATTTATGGTTTTACAGCAGCTAAAGTTGAGGTTTGAATCCAACAGTTTTCCCCATGTGAATTACTGTCATCAGGGCTATATTGGGTTGGGACATTATGATGATGGTTATGTGCTGAAAGGAAAGAAACCCACAAGTTCAGCTCTATGCAGTTCCATATGTTCTCCCGCCCCCCAGATGGATGTTTTTGAGATGTGCATTACAACAATTGTGTAAATCTCAGGAGGAATTGGACAAAGGTATTAGAATCCTCTCTGACCTTCTCCATGATTTGCAAGCACAGAGCTCGTTTCCAGCACACCACATTAATTGGCCTGCCACATTTGGCCCCAAAAAAAAGCCCAAGATCTCTCACATTTGTATTAGACTCTTCTGGAGGAAAAACTATCAACTTCCAGAGAAACCTAACACTTTTACATCTAGGCTGGTCAAAAACTAGAGGAGGTGTGATACTGCAATTTGAGCATGTGCTCAGCTGCAGCAGATCAAACTACCGATCTAATTGCAGGAAAACTTCGTCAAGATCATGGATTGTGGCAAATGGACATGGTGAGCAATCAAAGCATTGTCAACATTCTAAGAGGAAATGTCAAAGGTCATGAATCGGTCACCAAAATTGTAGGGTAAAAGTGATCAAACATACCTGTAGGAAAGATCAAGCACAAGACCTCTATAAGTCCGATACTCATCATCAGGTTCACCATCACTTTCAAAGAATATTGATGAGAGGGTACGATCTGGGATATCCATGTTGTTGGAAGAAGAACCAACATTCAGATTGAAGAAAATACTTGAGTGAGAAATATCCAGGTGTTGCTCAGAAGATTTTGCCTTGCTCATTGTTTCATGACCTGATGCACTTTTCTGGACTCCTCCTCCTCCTCCTCCTCCTCCTCCTCCTCCTCTTCTGCCTCCTGCTGCATCTTTTCTATCCATAGCATATTGAGGAATTAAAAAGTAATGTTTTTTTCTTCGCTGCTGCAATAATCCTTCCTGTGAGTGCTGTACCGCCATGCAAAAGAAGCTTCTTTTTGAACAATCCAAAAAACTCTTTTCTTGCATCCATTGCGTGCAATTACCATGCACAAACAATGGGTATGTCTTCATTACCAACTGTTTTGTTCAGGAACAGAAAAGCCAACCTCCCCTCTTTCCCCAACAGAAAGAAAGAATTTCAAGTTTCCCGATTTCACACCCAATTTCACAAAGTTGTTAAATGATTCCAGATGAGCTGCTGATTGATCTAAGTTTCTAAAAGGCAATCTGCCCAACCCTAGAATTGAAACCCCAAGACCAAAAATCAAAGGAAAAGACACACCAAATATGGGGATGTTCGATGATGCATTATTAGCTCTCCAAGAAGAGAGGAATTTCTGATTTCAAGGACAAAATTCCAAACTGTAGATAAAGAAAATCAACAAATAAAATTTCTTAAAACCTATATTCTTCACACCCAATTTTCCAAGAGATCTCAAAAGAGCAGCAACACGTTTGCTTTCTTACAAACTGAAGCCCATATAGTACAGGGAGAAGTCCAAGGAGAAAAGTTTGGAACTGTACAGATCAAGGATTCAAGACCAAAACATATATTGAAACCCAAATGCAAACAAAATGCAAACGAAATCCCCCAAAATACGAAAAAACACAACAAAAAAAGTTACAAACAAAGAAGGTTGCAAAACCTAAAGGTTCTCAAGTGTGGTTACAAAAAGTTTGCTGAGAAGTCGACAAATTCTCTTAAGCTTTACCAAAAACAAAACACTATATAAAACAACAGAAAACCCACAAATCCTTGAGTGAGTTCTTACCAGAAAAACACTAAAGAAACAGAAAAAAACGTTGTCAAACAAATTTCTTCAATTTTCACAAAAAACAAAAAACACTGTAGAGAAAAAAAATTTGATAAAAACAACACCACCATCTGCTACAAAAGCACCTGCTCCTCCCTCACCCAACCTATCCCAGAACTATAATTGAGATCCAAGAAAACCCAATTGAGATTGGTGAGGAAGAGAAAGGAGCAAATGGGTTTTTGGTGAAGGTGAAAATGCTTCACCAAGAGAAGAAGAAGACAACAAAAATGTTGTTTTGTGGAGGAGAGGAGAGAAGAGAAGAGGAGATATTTTCAACAAAACCAAAAAGAACCAGAAAAACAAAAGTGGGTTGTTCTTTCTTCTTTTTTCTTCAAGAAAGTGGAGGGCAAACGAAACCCAATCCCAACCCAACACCCATCACCACTCCAACCTACTAAGTACTACAAACAACAACCTAGACCTCTCCACCACCATTCTCAAACCTTACTTCACAAGAAAGATTTTTCATTTCCTTTCTTTTCTCTTCCCAAATTCTCTCTTCTCTTCTCTTCTCTTCCCAAAAACAACAAGCAAATTGTCTTTTCTTCACGAAAGAAGAATAAAATTTTCTCATCTCTTTCCCAAAAGAAGAATCAAATTTCTCGCACTTTGCCTAATTCTTGTGCATTTTTTCCAGCAATTAAGTGGGTGTATGTGTGGAGAGCTTTTTTGTGGCTAATCTGTGTGCCTAGCAAGCTTCTTCCTGTCATCTAAGGAATATTTTGCCAGAATATTATTATGTAATAAAGTTATCCGTAAAGTCAGGCGATTAGGGACCGCGAATGGTCAGTTTTGGCATAATAGGGCATCAAACGCAACTAGGAATGAAATTTTACAAAACGAAATAACTGGAACCCAAACTAGTTTTCCACCAATTTTGGTGATGAATTGAGTTTCATCCTCTCTTTCCTTTTTCCTGAGCGCCTCCACTGTTGCTACATATATTTTCACTCCTCCTACCTGTATAACTACTGTAATTACTCTCTAACCTTATGCATTAAATGCTGAGTTTCAGCATTTCATGCTGAAATTTAATAAAATTTCCTTACTTTGCAGATACCACTGAAAGAGCGTATAGGGGGTGAAAGAGAGGGTGACTTTACGGAGAACTTTAATATACAGATATCTTCCATCTCATTTATTTCATCCTCCTTTTGCTTGTAGGTATACAAAACATACATAAATTTATAGGGTCTGTGTGGAAGAGGCTTGTAAGGAGATTGTTTAGAATGGGAGCCTCCCTTCATATTAGTGTACAAAACATACTCATATGGGTAGGTATAACACAAATGCTTTACAGGATCTCTGTGTCTACCTTTCAAAATGGGTAGCCTTGAATTCTTTGGAGGAGTTTTCTTGAGCAAATTAGCACTTAAATGTTGTAATGGTCTCATTGATCAGGTCACTGGAAGAGACTGTGTGGCCAATTAGGTGTGGGGGAGTTTTTTAACCATAATAACTGAAATTGTAAACCTTACCTTGAATTTTTTAAAAACAAGTTGATACTCTTAAGAAAAATATTAGGCCACCCCACAAAAGGTCACGGGCAGAGCACAATAATACCTCGTAGATGGGCAGGACTCTCACAATGAGCCAAAATTTTGCATCACAATTACTCTAAAAATTAACATAGGCAAAACAACATGTTAGTTTTGATGTGTTCTCAGGTTCCTTTGTTTGCATTTTTAAACCCGGGGTTAGGGTTCTTGTGACCTGGATCCAAATCAACACCCTTTTGGTGGAAATGGCACAAGCACCAGGTTCTGCAAGTAGCCTTTTGCTAGAACCAAAATTGAAACTCCAATCAAAAAAAAGGGGGAAAAAAAACACATTTTTAAAGTTTAAGGTAGACAAGTTGAATTTTTTGAAGAGTTGGTGAGTAAGCTAAAACTCTATATTAGTTGAAGAACTTCATCTATAACAACCCTAGCTTTAATTTGTTTGTAAAATTCTATACCTATACAAACCTTCAATCCTCCAAAGTGTGTAATATACAAGGCAAACCAGTTTCCAAACCAAGCTCAAAGGTTGTTGAATTTGAAAAAGATGTGCCCAAACCAAAACCAACCATTGAATTTAGAAATCTGAAAAACCAAACTCAAACTTACACCCAAAAAACCTACCAAAACTTATTTTAATTGTCAAAATTAGAATTGAAGGCTTTTTTTAGAGAAACTTTTTTCCATCATTAGCATTTTTTTTTAATACAAATATGGTCCATATATAGGGAGTTGCGTATGTGTAAGACAAAGCCCACAGGTGGTGGCATTCCCAAAATAAGGGCCAAAGACAACAATGGTAGCCAAGTTAAGCCCCACATTTTGAAAATGTCCCCCCTCCCATGGATTTTAACATGGTGCACTTGTTTTGAAGTTTGCTTGTATATTTCTTAACTCCAAAAATATGGTTCCTAATTGTTAGAAAGGTTCTTTTTTTTTATTTCATAAAATAACATTGAAATTTAAAACATGTGGAAGATTTAAGGCCATGGGATTATTGCACATAAAATTTTGTGCACAAACACATGAAAATCTATTTATTAAAAAAGGTAGTTTGTTTGTGTTGTTTGTTTTGTTTGTCACATTGAGATCTCCAAAACGATAGTGCCTTGTACCATGCTCTTAGTACCACTGAAAAGCATTCATTGAGTTTTTAGCTTACTTATTAATCAATAAATTAATTTGTACATTTTGATTAAATGTCGCATGTCATTTAGTCATTTACGTAGAGTCTCAAATGCAATTATAAAAGCAATTTGATGGTTAATCATCAATGAATGTCACAAATAATGAATGACATATATTCATTTTTTATTAGTATTTTCATCTAAAGTTATGATAATCACAAATTATTATTGCATGTACAACTGAAATTTGGATTTGTCATATTATAATTGTATATGTGATTATGATCATTTGCAACTATGGTGATACATAGGATTGTTATAAGTGTAGTCACAAAATGACTTCATTTGAACCTTAGTTGTAAATTAATCATAAATATAAAGTTTGAATGAACAAGATTTCTTCCAAAACATTTTCATGTTAAAAAGTTGCACCCATAACATTTTTTTAAGACTTTTAAACGTTTTATTGAAAGTTGGGGCATAAAATTGAAGCCATAATATGATTTTTTTAATAAGATAATTATAACAAGTTTTGTTAACTTGATAAGTTTCAACCAAAAAAATCATGTAAATTGTGAAAATAAACATCATTTTTTGGTTGGGATGAAAATCTTTTTACTTGTAAAGGAATCCATAATTATCAATTTATGACATATAACAATAAAAATTTTATCAAATATTAATCTTTTTTTAAATGACCTAATATTTCATTTTGATGATATTTTGTAAACAATTGATCAACAATATAAAGCTTTGTGGGTTGCTACGTGTAGTGAAATTATGTTTGTGACATCTTAAGTGGTATTTCTTAACATGAAGACACCCTCTAATCATACTTTGTACTTTGTATATTTATATCTTCCAAATCTCATTACGTAAGGTGCCAATTCAATCCTAGATGCAAAAAAACATCACTGAACTATCAACTTTCTATTTGATTATGGTTTGGAAGGCTAAAAGAGTATTTTTTTAATGTGTAAAACAACAACCACAAGCAAAAGTGTAGAAGATGGCACATTTAAAGGTTCAAAGGGAACAATTTATCACTTTAATTTTTTGCCCTTCCTTCCATCACTTTGTGACCATGAGAATTTATCAAGAAATTTCATGCACCCATAGGTTTTTCAATTGATCTATTTGTGGCAATTCGAACCTTGGGTTCATGACCAAGGGTGGACATGACAAAAGAAATGAGCTAAGAAAGAGGCCAAGTTATTCCAAGACTCAAACATTTTCACCAAAGTGGAAAAATGCAAAACAATAGGTCCCAACATTTTTGTGTGGATCCCCACTTTGGGAGTTGGGAGTTCCAAGGCGTTTTAGATATTTGGAACAAGGTTTAAAAGACCAAACCTACTTCAAGTCAAAACATTGTTAAATGATTAGAAACATTTTGAAGAGTAGATAATTAAAGAAAGGTCATATGCCCAAATTCAAAATTCAGAACACAAGTTATGGCCATTTGAAAAGTCATGAATCAAATTGCCAAAATCATTTCTAAACATCAAGATGTCCAATACAAGGATCAAATCAACTTCGATTTGGGAACTTCAATAACTTTTGGAAAGTTGATTTCAGAAACTACAACTTTTTCTTCAAATCAAAGTTGAATCAAAGTTTTAAAATCAAAGTTGAAACAAAAAAAAAATTAACATAATTTTGAAACTCTCATTTGTGATTTTTTTTTTAAATGTCATTTGGATGTAGCCCCCATGAAAAACTACTGAATATATTATTATAATACCCTGGTTGATTCGGTAACAAGGTGCTTAATTAAAAAAAAAATTATCAATTATGTTTGACAATAAAAGTTAAAATAACTTAAAATTCAACATTATCCTAAATAATGAAGTTATTGTGCTTGAAAGCTTCATTTAGATTTTTGACATGGTGTGAACTTATTTTTGAGAAATTTTGAAATTTCCAAAAAATAATTAATTTGTGTTCAACTAAAGTATAGGGAAAAGTGTGATGATTCCTCCCAAGTTCAAGCCATGGTGTGTTTAATGAATTTTTGTTTGCTTTTGGCTTGTTTATGCATCATTTTGGCTCCAAACTACACCAACAAAGTACAACTTTTTTTCTTAATTTGTGCAATTTCGCATGACAATGAACATGACTTAAGAACTTGTTTTAATCACATCCTATAATTTTCATATATTCCCATTAACCATTGGGGTATAAGGAATACACCATGTGATCTTCCATTCCATTGCACAATTAAGATCTAATAGGATTGTTTACCATTAATATCATTTGACAAACCTTGGTTATGCAAAATAATATTAATTTAACATAAATAAAATTTAAATGTTGTAGTCCAAGGCACAATGAACCATTTACTTTTAATATTATTATTTTTAACATAATGAATATTGAATTTTATCTCTCTCTTTTTTAATTAAATGAAAGGCTAGAGTAAAAGATAACTTTTTTTTCAAACTTTATGATAAATTTTTCTTATTTAATTAGAAAATTGGTTCAAAAAATCATATATAGTGTATCACATTATAACTAGTTGATACATTAATATATTATATAGTCAACAAAATTATACATAAAGGAAATAGAATATATGGATTAATTTTATCCAGTATTGAAATAAAAATCTAAATATCAATATATTTGAATCCTCATGATGGAATTATATACTTAAAAATGGATTAAATTACTAACTATGTGATATGTGTGTGTGTGTGTGTGTGTGAAGAAGTTGTCCAAAATCCAAACCTAACTACCAAGCATTATTTTCCCATGTCCACCTACATGGATATGAAAAGGCATATTAACATGCTTATTTCCATGTACATGTTATGTATGTTAAAATAATCTAATAACTTATTAATCTAATCTAACAATAAATCATGTGATGGAAAACAAGTAATTACTAATTAATGAATAGGAACAAACAAGAAAAAATCTTCTTTTCTTTGATTAATGAAATATTTGACTTTTCATGCTAACCAATGTTTGGATATCTAGTTATGGACTTGTGGGGCATGAATCAACTAGAGTTAAACACATGTTTTGTTTTATTATGAACATTTATTTCAAATGCTTGAAAATAGATGAAGGTAGAATTAAGGTTTCAATAACAAATTTATAAATGTACATCACAAATTTACATACTTCATGGGTTTGTTCCAAATCCGTGTGAAATCTATCATTTCATGGTTTCATATTGTTTAAACACAAATGTCGTGCATTATTTAAACACAAAAATTGTGTGCATGATTTTCGTGTGTAAACAACATGAATATATAACATTAATGTATAAACAATATGAATAGGCATATGACATTCGTGTTGTAACAATGCGCATGACATCAATGTTTAAACAATACAAATAGATGAATGACATTCGTGTCTATTCCATACATTAGAAGAAATCTTATAATATGTAACCATTCAATTTGCAACTCCATGCAACTACCTATCATTTGCAACTTTGTTTTATCATTTTTACAATTAATAACTATCTTTTAAATTTATGACTATTTTTGCGACTATGGTGTGATTATTAAATTACACATCCTTCCATATTGACTAGCTTCTTGAATTTTTCATTCAACAATAGGCTCTTATGTTCATTTAGTTGCAAAATTAGTTGCAATTTGGTTACTTATTATGGTGTGTTCATACATTTAATGTACATTAAGGTTTTGTGGACTACATTAAGAATATACTCTATAGATTTTATTCAAAGCATATTAAACATATATTTGACCATATTATGGGCATATTGTATTGAAAAAAAGAAATTGATTTTGTATGGTTCATTTTAAAATATACCATCTTTATTAAGGTATGATTAAATTATGGTAGCAAGGTCATATTAATATGATATAATCGTTGTATCAAATGAACATTAATTATTAATAAATTATTATTATTAAATAATTCATTAGTTAATATAAAATATGGACTAAATAATTTTATTTAATCATTTACTTATATTTTAACTAATACCAACTAATTAATTAATCAATTATTATTTAGTTAAAAAATATGAAATAATAGTTAGTTGATTAAAAATTACTTAATTTCTATCAACAAGTCACTAAGTTTATAAATAAATAATATACATTTAATATTTATCAATCAATGATTTGTCAATATATATTAAATATTATTAAATATTTAATTACTATGAAATAAATAATTATTCTAAATAAAATTTTCAGATAATAATTATATGATTTCCTTATTTAATTAATTCTGAAATATATGATTAAATCTGAAATATCTCAATAATCTGATAGGTAGTTAATTAATCAAAAGGTATGGTGAATAGCTAATGACTATTTAATTAATAAGTATTTAGTCAGCCAATGAATAATAAAATTTTCATTCTTCACAAATCAAATTGTCTAGTTACTATTCATGATTAATTAAAACTGATTTTATTTTTACTTATTAAATATATAATATTATATATATATAATATTTATTTTAAATTAATTTATATTTCATCAAAAAGCAGTAATTATTTATTATTTTATTAATGTTTATTAAACTATTTGATAGTTAATATTTATTAATAAAACATTCTAGTCAATAGTTAATCATTGTTAATAAGTTAATATTAATGGCTATTAAAACTGATTTAGTATCTACTAATTAAGTTAATAAATTAATAAATTAATAATTTATATTTAATATTCAGGAATTACCAATTAATTAATTTTTTAAAAGATTATCAATTAACACCTAATTACTTTTTATTTAATTAATTGATAACGAGCAATTTAAAGGTTTATTTTCAGAGGTAAATTTTTACTTAAATAATTGTATATATATATAATTTTATAAGTAATTTCCAAATAATTGGATATATTAAAAACTTAAATGATTAATTTGTGGCTTGATAATCAATTAAATTTAATGAAATAATTTATTACTTTTGGATTATTATTATGAACCAATTGATTAATTATTGGAAACCATGAAGGAATAATGATTACTGTTACTTCTAAAATTATTAAAATAATTAAACAATAATATGTGGTAAGTAATTTTGTAAGTGGATGGTTGGGTAGGTAATTAATTATTAGTTCATTAATTAATTACTTATTTCTTTAAACCTATTTTGTTGTATAATTTACAGAACTAAAAACAAGCACAAAACTTGTGGGAGAATCATTTTTAGTTGTAATTGAATTTGTGATTAAGGTGTAACTAAAAGGTTTAACCCATATGTTTTGTTTTCTAATGTCATCTTACAAAGTATATAAAAAAGATGCTTTCTTTTTGGATTCACATTAAAAATCATGTGCCATTTGGGATGAGCTCAAAAAAGCTTAACCCTAAAGGCAAGACATAAAATAAAATAAAAGCATTTACATGGGTACTTTTTTAACTCGCCCACTTTTCTACCTTCCTATTTAAGTAGCTAGGTAGATAAATAAATAAGTAGCTTAGGTAAGTATGTATCTTGGGTGGTTAGGTATTTTTTTATGCACAAACTTACCTACACACCTATGTAAGTAATTTTTTATTTTATTTTATTTTATTCCAAAATTTAATCATGTGCCACATGGCAACTTTTGATCGTGCCATGTGTCACAATATAAATACATCTAAATCAAATAATCATAATGGATGGTTGAAATCACCATTTCAATAAAAATATATATTACAAATTCCACATGTTAATTTTTCCTTTGTCCAAGTGTCATCATGTAAATAATTAAAATTGGACCATCTTGATTTTTCCTCATTATATCTCATATAAAATCATGTATTAAAAAATTCCAAATTTTGCCACGCGGCAAATTATGATTAGAGAATGTGTTGAAATTTGATTTTAAATTAACATTATTTTAGATTAATATTTCAATAATAAAAAAATTCCCAAAAATTTATTATGTTGACAAATGGCAATTAATGATAAGATTATTTACTAGTCGCAAAGGAATGATTAATAGTTACAAACGTTATACACTAGTCAAAGGATGGAAATGTATACATTAACCATATATTTCATGCATGGGAAATGTGTCGACATCACATTAAATCATCATTTGCAACTAAAGGTTCAATGCAACTTCACTTATGCAAGTAAGGGATTTTTAGTTGCAAAGTTGATTGCAATTACTTTTTAGTCATAAATTGTAGTCACAAATTGATGTTTTTCTACTAGTGATACAAACCTATGAAAAGTTGATTTCACACAACTATTATTACCAAATTGTGACCCATGAAGTTTATGATGTATGTGGGAATTATGTACAAAACAACATAAATTATTGTAATGAACAATGGTCAAAATTGACACATATGTCCCATTTGGTTACAATCTTGTCCTTTTTTATTAAATATGTCCATTTTTCAATCATATTTGACCAAGGGGTAAAAAAATCACTTTAGTCAATTAAACTTATCAAAAATTACATGCCATTTTAATAATAAGGGCCTCTAGTCAAATTGATCAATTGTTGAATCAAAACAAATAGGGTAGTCAAGTTGAAAAGCCTTGAAAAGCTAAGAATTTTTATAATGTTATTGCAAAACCCAAAACAAAAAACTTGATTGTTTGAGGAGCTCAAACCATTTTCTTATAAAATCTATGAACCTTAAAGTTTGGATTCTAGACAAGGCAATGTGCAACCTTAAACCTCACCTAAATCTAAAACCCATACCTTATGAAAAATGGCTTAAAATCTGAGTTCAACATTTTGTTTTAAGGATGCATGCTTGAACTTTTAAATTTAAAGTTTACACATGTCAATGGTTTCAACTTTAAAACCATGGGGGATGAATGAACATTAAATAAAAACAATCATACAATTTATCTCACATGATTATTGTGATTTTATGCTTAAAACTTAAGTCTACATTGAAACGATCTTGAGTTCAAACTTCTTAGGTGTATTTCATTACATAAACCCAACCAAACTTAATAATGGCTTGGGAATTTCGTCAATTAGATGATGTGAGGGAGCTTGCCAAGATCAAGCTTGGGGATTGCCAACTCCCACCATTCAACTTGCAATTGATATGCATCTACCATAAATTCAAAAAAACCCATCCTTTGGAGTTTTTGGGCAATGACACCCCCTCAAATAAAGATGATTCTTATTTGTTTTTAGAAGAAGGATTATTTAATGCCTTGGAATGGGATCCCAAGGAATGGCACTAAGAGGAAACCCCTAGTAAATCAAATTATGCCCTTTTCACCACTACATTTATAGGTCCAAAGGTACAAAATTATCATTCGGGACCAATAAACTCTAGCCACCTCAATACTCGCCCTCTCTAAATATGGCATGACCTTGAACCATAGCTCAAAAATCCTTAAACGTGTGTTGCACAACTCATGACCTAAAACAATTGTTGCATTCCTCTAGCCTATCTTTTCACAAAGAGTTTTAATGGGCTTCAATGGTGCATGTGAGGTTTGTAATCAAAATTTCCTTAAATTTGCCAAACATTGTTCCTTCACATGTTCTAAAATGTTGAATGTTTGGGAGGCCTATTATAATGTTGCCACCGTTGTCATGCACTCTAACGTTGACATTTACAACCATCATTATCAACACACATAAATTAAACAACATAAAACCATATAAATCTTGTGTAGTTTTTATTCAAACACGAATTTTATTCACATACACTAAAACTTGTTACCTAACACAACCATAGGAATCCAAGTACTATACATCTTGTAAAACAAAACAAAATTCAAAACATAAACTTTCTTGCAAAGCAAATATAACACACAACACAAGAGTAAGGTGGTTTCAAAATTTAGAAAATTAGATTTTGATCACCCAAATCCCTACTTAATCCTAAACATGAAAAGTTTGGAACCACGGTCACACTTGAATCAATTCCAACCTTACTTACCTTAAGTTACCTACAATAACTAAGATAAAAACAAATAACTATCATAAACTTCTAACACCTCATGGGGTGCCTTAAACCCCTTGTTTATTTTTTAACAACAAATGTTTTTTGGCAACATTGGCCATATTTTTCAAGATGAGTCAAACACCACCTTTGACAACCACTTTGATAGGTTTTCCTACCCAATTCAGCCCCTCAACCTTCTAAGATGTTTTATTCTATATTTTCTTTAGGGTGAAAGATGCACCCAAAAATTTGAAAGTCATTATAACCAAAAGGAAGTTTTCAAAAACACTTGAAACCATAGTTGAAATGGGCTTCACCACTTGACACGTTGTTAGCAAAGATTCTAAAACTAGGATCACTTATAACCAAGTTCAGATTGAGAATTCTATTATTAAACAATGGAACCAAAATGACATTTTTGCAATGTGGGACAACAACCTTTAATGGAAGTTTGTCCCCACATTATATTACACTAATGAATTTTAATCAATAAAAGGGGTTTTTCCCCTTCCCCCATTATGGGGGTTTTCCTTGGACCTCTCCACACAGACTACATTGAAATGATTCTTTTCTTAGGACTCACAAGTGGGAGTCCTCAAAATTCCCAAGTTATGGGGGTTGCAATGTTGTGGGTTCATAACATCCTCATATGAGTTCCAATTGAGGAACTTCCAACTAAAAAGTTGTAGCCTCAACATGACCTTTCCAACACCACATTGCATGATTCCATCAAAGGTCACTTGACCCCTTTTTCTTAGGTTTTTAATGGTTAAGAGTCAATTTGTTAATTTCACTTTGATTTTCAATCCTTTTTTTTGGCTATGAGTCCTAGCTCACAATTCCAAAGGGAGAATGGAAGTTCACTTTTAATATTTACGTTTTGAAAACTTTTCAATGATATAAACTTTTTTTGATTTGAACAAGTTTCATACCCTACACTTTTATCCCAAAAGTTTGTTATACAATAGGACTCCCAACTCCCAAAATGAAACTTCATCCCAAGAGTTTTGGAAATTTGCTTCCTTTTCATTCCCCCAATGTGTTTAGGCCTCTTTCTTACCTTAACTTGTGCCTAGCTTTTTTTTTTTTGCCTTGCCTTAACTTTAGTTGTAAACTCAAGCCAAGGTCATAATAATGTTCCTTTCTTTTTAGTTGATTAATTATTATTTTTTGTGATTTGTGCATTTTTTTTGTAAATAAAAAGAGCACTCCAAAAATGAAATACATTTGTGCATGATGGAATATTTGAACTCAAAGGTGTAGGTTTTGTTGTTTTTGTTTTTTTTATGTTGATAAAGCAAGGTCCAAAATGGACATGCTAAGATGGAACACCAACCTAATTGTTTCAAATTTGAATTTCCATGGTAAACATTCAACTATAATGGGGCCTTTTTGGTTTGGGGATGTTTTAATTAAGCTTGAACAATGGTAAAAAACCATCAAAACGATCTCAAATACAAGGAGAGACGAAAGAGGTACAATGAAAATGACAATTGGGCAATATAAGGAATGGCAAGGAGGATATCAGAAATGTTGGGAAGGATGATGAGGGACATTACACATGCTAAGGTGTGAAAATAATTCTTTTGGGTGTGATTTTGCAAATGCACACATAAATAGTCATAACCATTTTTTTTACTGCATTTCACATTTTAGATAATTACAAATGGAATTTTTATATAAGTTTTTTTTCTCAATACATTGGTATACATATTGAAAAATTGAATTTATCTAATGAATAAAAAATTACACCCTACGGCACGAGCTGACGTGACGCGCTCCTAAGTCCTTGGTTAGGCCCAAGTTGGGACTAACTTGCTCAAGTTGCGAAATTGGGAAGGATTCGGGGCACGCTCCCAACTTCTAGCACTAAAGGGGGTGAGAGGGGCGTGCTGAAAGTTCCGGGATTAGACTAGGAAGAGGGACAAGCTACTTAATTATTCGGTCCTGCATCCAAATCCAACCAACAAGTTGGTTAGAACTCATTCTGCACACTTTTGGTGTTGGGACAAGCCACGGGCAACCTTGAATTCATTTGACTCACCACGGCCCAGACTCGGGGGAAGCCACCACCTTCCCCCATACGGTATTCTCTACGTCTCGCCACCGCACTTGCATCCGAATGGCACTTTTTCCCGGGACTCCCAAAGTGGAGTCCCGAAACTATCCCGGTTTGGACTCCCGGGACTTTGGGCATTCATAACTTCTCGTTCCGACCTCTGATTGGGACGAGGTCTAAAACAAAGTTGTAGCTCTCCTTGAGAACTTTCTAATGATGTGTCGCACTCCACCTGCATACACCGGGATCGGGTCGATTCCTGACTTTTAGTGGTCGGGAGTCAAACTAACAATTTGACTCCCGGCCCTTCTTTCGACCATAACTTGTGCTGCAAATGTCCAAATGGCTCATGCAAGGTCATTTTGGACATTTACACTTCAAGACCTTTCCAACGGTATAGAAAACGCCTCAATGCAAGGTGTTTTGGCCTCTGTAATCATGTTTTAAATTTTTGGGAATCCCGGAGGACTCCCAAGTCCCATTTTTGGGAGTGCGAGTGGCGACCTCACACTTCCCTCAAGGTAGGGTTGTGACACTTTCCCCTACTAGAAGAAGAGGTCAATGTCCTCATTGACACTTAGAAATTTCTTTTCGTAATTGCAATCGCTTTCCTTGGATCCTTGGCCATAAAATGCTGACTTTTGCGGCAGGACCTTACCTCAAGTTAACTTAGGCGTCCCCAAGTTTTCAACACTTTCTTGGCAAGTCCAAGGGTATCTCATAGAAAACCCTTAACTCTTGCTCCGTCAAAAGACTAAATTAGTTTAATTGACGGAGCCCTCATTTGGGAGGCCATTCTTTGAACCTTCCCTTCATGAGGACTCAAGTCAAGTGACGCACTCCCAAGTCACAGGGTGAAACCCACTTGAGGGTTTCACAAAGTCAAGTTGCGAAAAGTTGAGACTTAGTAGCACGCTCCCGGCTTCCAACTCTAAAAAGGGGTAGAGGGTCGAGTTAGAAGCCCAAGGATTAAACTAGGAAGAGGGACTAGCTTAGCTCGTGTGAATCTGCATCCAAAAACCAACCAAATCGGGTTAGTTTAGCATTCGGGACACCCTTGGGTGTTGGGACTTGCCACGGGCA
>Ga0116227_10004992_pt1 | contig 28434 bp, 20 predicted proteins | sample S1TSphgellanicum_FD_89693 | JGI IMG/M metagenome (GOLD analysis project Ga0116227, IMG submission 89693) | Host-associated microbial communities from peat moss isolated from Minnesota, USA - S1T2_Fb - Sphagnum magellanicum MG | ecosystem: Host-associated > Plants > Peat moss > Unclassified...
CAGCAATATTGAATGCTTTCAAATTAATCCTTTGATCAAAGATTACAACGGCCCTGCCTGTGCTTATGTTGCCGGGCCTTTTGGCGCACATACAGCCAACGCCGAAGGAAATCGCTTCATTAGTTGCGACTATTGGAGTGGTCAAATGATGTTGGAAATTTGGAAAGAATTAAACTCTGGGAAAGGGCCAGTCCAACTCAATATGACCCATCTTGATGAAGATACAATTGCCGAAATTGAATCTATACTTTGGGCAAATGAACGACCAAGTAGAGAACGCTTTCATCAAGGCAGAAATGAAGATTACCGCACCCACGGCGTAGAGATGCACATTTCTGAAATAGGCTTATGTAGCGGTCATAGTGCCTCTGGTGTGTGGGTAAATGAAAACGCGCAAACAACAGTTCCCGGTTTGTATGCAGCCGGAGACATGGCCAGCGTTCCCCATAACTATATGATTGGTGCATTTGTTTTCGGTCGCATAGCTGGAACTCATGCGATTGAATATATCGAAGATTTAGATTTTATCGAACCAGATACAGAGTTTTTAGAAGCAGAAAAAGCTAGAGTTTATGCCCCGTTAACTCGAACGAATGGCATACCGCATACTCAAGTCGAATATAAATTAAGACGCTTAGTTAATGATTATCTGCAACCACCAAAAACAGGTAACAAAATAGAAATTGGTTTGAAACATTTTATTCAATACCAACAAACATTAGATTTAATGGGCGCACGCGACCCTCATGAATTGATGCGCTCTATGGAAGTACATTTTATTCGAGACTGTGCAGAAATGGCAGCTAGGGCATCATTGTATCGTCAAGAAAGCCGTTGGGGACTTTATCATTACCGCTTAGATTATCCAGAAAAGAATGATGATGAATGGTTCTGTCATGTCAATTTAAAGAAAGATGAATCAGGACAAATGATCTTATTTAAGAGTCCTGTAGAGCCTTACATTGTGGAAGTAGATATAGCCAAAGAATTATACAATGTAGCTGTGAGTTAAAAATTAAACAATTGATTGTATAAAAAACCTGCTATCCAAGAATGTGATGGCGTTATGTTGCATTCTATTATTAAACGCAAACAAGTACATTTATTTTATGAAAACATAGGCTATACTAATATAAAGCAATCATTGGCTTTTTATAAACAATTGATTTAGTGAATGATATGCGTTTTTATCAGTTAATCATTTAATTACAAAATCAAGGAGTAGTTTTATGGCTTTAATCAATCAAAGAGTAGATGTGCCTGTAATTGTTGATGAATCAAAATGTTTAGAAAAATGCACAGTCTGTATAGAGGTTTGTCCTTTAGATGTGTTGGCTAAAAATCCAGAAACTGGGAAAGCATATATGAAGTATGACGAGTGTTGGTTTTGTCTACCCTGTGAAAAAGAATGTCCAACCAATGCTATTACTGTGCAGATTCCTTTTTTATTACGTTAAATATTAGAGTATTTTAAATCATGAGTGATGATATACAATATTGGCTAAAAATGCTACACTCGGCTGATGTAAATGACCGACTAGTAGCAGTAAAAACCTTACAACATCTCGGCGACGATGAAACAGTAGATGCACTAATTATTGCTTTACAAGATGAGCATATTGCTGTCCAGAAAATAGCCATATCTGCCCTTTGGGAAATTGCCAATCCTGTAGCAATTCCTGCTTTAATCGAATGCCTTAATTCCACCGATGTAGATATTCGCACTGAAGCAGCATCAGCTTTAAATGAGTTAGTTACCCGAAATGATTTATTACTGTTATTAGATAAGCTCCAGAGTGGTGATATAAATACGCAACTAAATATTTTAGTGGTGTTGCGGAAAATTCACGATATTCAATCTTTACCTTATATCTTACCATTTTTACAATCAAATAATCCTGAATTAAGAGAAGCAGCGATTACTACATTGCGATATCTCAACCAACTAGAAAAATGTCCCCAAGCTTTAGATTTCATCTTTGATGAATCAGCAATTGTACGTCGTGCTGCTGCGTTAACTCTAGGACATTTACAAGACACAGAAGTAATTACTAAGCTGAGTCAAGCACTCACCAATGATACTGACTGGCAAGTGCGTCGTAATGCAGCTAAATCTCTAGCTATTCATGCAAATCATCAAGCAATTTTCGCATTAGAAGCTGCTTTAGGTGATGAACATTGGCAAGTCAGGAAAGCAGCAGCACAAGCGTTGCAAAAAATTCCAGATGTACAAGTCATGCCACAATTAATTCAAGCATTAACAGATGAATATGCAGATGTGCGGAAAGAAGCAGTAATTGCCCTTGGTAATTTAGCTCATCCTGATGTTATTATCCCTCTGCAACAAGCCTTAGATGATCCTGATAAGGAGGTGGCTATTCAAGCACAACGAACAATTCAAAGGATACAAACAGAAAAAATAGCCAATAACTAGTTTTTTAACGCAGAGGAATGCTAAGTAAGTGCGGAGGAATGCAAAATTTTTTAGAGTTAGTTTGCAACTGTTTAATGAACATTTTTAAGAGAGTTAGCAATAATGGCGGAATCAGAAGCTAATTTTTATCAGCAGGAAGTTGTTGAATTGCTTAAACAAGTTATTGAACCAACTTTAAAAAATGACGTTGTTAGTTTGGGAATGGTGCGAAATCTTCGCATAGTTGATGAGTACGTTTACTTGCGTTTATATGTTGGTTCTCATCAGCAGCAATTAAAGTTAGAAGTTGAATCTAAATTATCATCTTTATCTTGGTGTAAAAAAAGTTATATTCAAATTTGTACAATTCCTGGTGTAAAAATAACTGTTGGTGTTTCTAGTGGTAAAGGTGGTGTAGGTAAATCAACAACAGCCGTTAATATAGCCGTAGCTTTAAGCTTACAAGGTGTCAAGGTTGGGCTACTAGATGCTGATGTTTATGGGCCTAATTTGCCGCAAATGTTGGGTTTAGCACAAGCTGATATTGAAGTGATTCAGACTCCTACGGGTGATAAGTTTTTACCTTTAGAAGTGCAAGGAATTAAATTGATGTCTGTGGGTTTACTTGCAGAAGCAAATCGTCCTTTGGTATGGCGGGGGCCTGTATTACACAAAATTATTACCCAATTTCTAAATGATGTGGAATGGGGTGAATTAGATTATTTATTGATAGATTTACCTCCGGGTACAGGTGATGCTCAAATTACAATTATTCAAGAAAGCCCAATTTGTGGAGTTATTTTAGTAACGACTCCTCAACAAGTTGCGATCGCCGATGTTCGCCGTAACATATATATGTTTCGCCAAGTGGGTGTTCCGGTTCTGGGTATCGTGGAAAATATGAGTTATTTAATCTGTGGTGATTGTGGTTCACGCACCTATATTTTTGGGAGTGGTGGTGGTGAACAACTCGCAACAGAATTGCAAGCACCACTGTTGGGACAAATCCCAATAGATCAGCGCATTTGTAGCGCTAGTGATACGGGAAATCCCATCGCAACTAGTGAACAAGCTTCTCCAGCCAGTGAGGTATTTAGACAAATTGCGATTGCACTTAGCACAACTTTCAGTACAGCCAAAAATGTTATCTAAAGCACAGCATAAACCTTTCACTTCCAATCCTACTAATCAGCAACTGTTCTTTTTTATTAATTTAACCTGAGTTCGATGTAAGAAATAAACTGTAAATAGCTCCTGATAAGAGTTACGGGATTTCATTGGGCTAGACTGATTGTCAATAATTTGAAGCTATTGACAAAGAATACTAGTTGACCACTTTAATAAGTAAATTTTTCTAAACTAACAATAATTTAAAATAGGCAACCCAGAAGTTCAAAGTGCGGAATGTGGGAGAAAACTCTGCTATTGGTTGGTCAAGGGGACTTGATCACAAGTCATCTTCTGATAGTCCAGCTATCTTCATTATTGATTTTAAAGTTCCAATTTTTAAATCTTGATTTCTATGTACGGGAATACAGATAATTTTATTCTCGCTTGGGTTTTCGTAAATATGGTGACTTCCTGTAATTTTTTTGAGAATCCAGCCTTGTTTCTCCACAATTCTACATAGTTTTTTTCCTGGGATTGATTTCATACCGCAATTTCAATAACTTGTGAGATAGGATCTGGTTTTCGGATTTCATTTGCTACCTCTACCCAGCCTTGTATAGCATCTTGCAAGTTATTTACTACTTCTTCCATTGTATCTCCCTCGGTGATGCAACCTGGAAGAGCAGGTACCTCAGCCCAGTAACCCCCTTCTGCAGCAGGATAAATAATAGCTTTAATTTTCATTACTTTGACATTTCCTGTTGTTTATCTGCACATATTTTAATAGATCATCTGACTAAATTCCACAGTTATTATTTACTTTATAATATAGAATTCCTACTTGATTTTTGAACAAACCTCCGTACATTCCCCCTGGTTAAGAGATCCCTATGTACGCAGATAAATTCAATAATCACAGCGGATTCCTGTAGAACGAAATATATAACAACACACCATGAAAAATCAAACTCTCAGAAAAGCTCGCTCCCTACTCTCAGTCTACTACGCCTATAATCTCGAATATCGAGCCGAACTAATTTTATGGATGTTATCTGGTTCATTGCCAATTATTCTCATGGGTATTTGGAATCAGGCAGCGCAAGGGGGAAAATTTGGACTAACACCTGTGGATTTTACCCGTTACTTTATTACTATCTTTCTTGTTAGACAACTCACAGTTGTTTGGGTAATTTACGATTTTGAAGAAGATGTGGTAAAAGGCAAACTTTCACCCCGATTGTTACAACCCCTAGACCCAATGTGGCATTATATTGCTTCCCATGTTGCGGAAAGATTTGCCAGGATACCATTTGTGCTACTATTGGTGGCATTATGTTTTTTCATATACCCTCATGCTATTTGGTGTCCCAGTGTGGCTAGCTTTATACTATTTACCTTATCTGTATTGCTAGCTTTGGTCTTAAGATTCCTCATCCAGTACACCTTTGCCATGTTAACCTTTTGGACAGAAAGGGCTACCGCAATAGAAAATCTCTGGTTAATATTTTACCTATTCTTATCAGGATTAGTTGCGCCTTTAGCTGTGTTTCCTGAATCCCTGCGGACAATAGTCATGTTTACACCCTTTCCCTATTTACTCAGTTTCCCCGCGAGTATTTTAATAGGTCTTCCCATCGATTTGATGCGGGGATTTTTAGCAATTATGGGTTGGATATTGATTATTTTGGGTCTAAATCGGACCCTGTGGCGTGCAGGGTTGAGACGGTATTCAGGAATGGGTGCATGATACAACTGCCTGGAAAAATAGCGGGGGACTCTCCGCTATTTTTCTGGAGTTAACGGCGTTTAATTGCCACTATCCCAATCCAACCAGTCCCCCTTACTTATTGTTCATCAACTTATTCCCACAACTGAAGCAAAAATTAGAATCCGCTGGATTTGGCTGACCGCATTTAGTACAAAAAACCTTTGCAGGAGCTACAGCCTTGGGGGAGGTCTGCACCGGAACTGCTACAACTGGCTCAACTTTCCCAGGTTGTAACTTCTGGGCTACAATTACGGACTGAATAATTGCGGCTTCGCGTTTGTAATCTGGACTATCACTACCACCAACTTTTTCTAATTCTATTTCCCGCTCCTGGAGATAGTTCATCAGCTGATTGTAGAGAGTTTGTTGGTCTAGGGTAGTAAATTTTGCCTTGACTTGACGCTGGATTTCTTCTTTATCAGGACGACATGCCAGCACTTCTAATACTTGTACAGCTTCTTCCCAACTGGAGGCAATTTCTACATTCTCCGTGCCAATTACAGTTTTACGGCTGTAGCGGACCACTTTTTCTTCGGTGTTGCGATTCTCTTCTAACCGCAACACTCTCAAAGCCCTGGACTGGATTACCAATTTAAAAACTTCTGGGTCTTCAGGAAACACATCCCAAAAAGGTGGCTCTTTTTGAATGTGAACGGGAACTGGCAGGTCTTTGCTTTCTCCCCTGAGTTGCGCCCGCTTGGCTTCAATGGCCTGTCCTTTCCAGTCTTGATAGGACTGTCGCAGTTCTTTCATCCCGTCAATACAACGCAGAGAAAAACCGCCTTTTTCTTGAACAAAAATAATCCGGTGTCGTTCTTGATATCCTAAGGGAGTAATGGCATCACCGCTACCTACCCGCTCTTGTAAAAAGGGTATCAGTTTAATGGCAGTTGGAACGCTACTGTTACGACCACCAACAATTGCTACTTTAGTATTCAAAGCCGGGGTAAATCCGGCATCTGCCCCGGAGAGTACGGCTTGGGAAAGCAGGATTAAGGGTTGGGATTTTTGATAGGCGATGCGGATATTGTTGCGGATGGCTTCTGGGTCGTTTTGCAAGGTTTTGAAGAGGGCATCCCCGGCTGATAAATCCCGGTTTAAGCGGCTTTCTTGGGGAGATTTTTCTATTACTAGGTAGGTTTTAGCTGCGACTATCTCTTTAAAGTCCTCGTAATTCACGTCTGGTAACTGGGTGATATCAAATAGCCGCATGACTTCGCCGGCGATGCGGGTCTGTTTCCACAGGGGGCTAGCATCTGTTAAAACATCTACTGACATGGTAGTGCAAATTTGATTTAGCCCTGTTTCATAGCGACTTTTATTGCTTTCTGTGGCTCCGGCTAACTGCTCAATCAAATCTTGGTAAAGCTGGTTAAGTTCTTCCCGTTTATAGATTTTAAAGCCATTAATTTTGAGGGCATCTGCACTGTCTGCTTCTTTGTCGGCTTTTTGTTTAAAGTCGTCACGTAGTTGTCGTAACTTTTGATTTAACCGCGCCACTCGCTGCTCCATCCGTTCTAAATGCTCCAACAGGCGGGCGATTACTTCTAGTCCTAAGGCACGACTTTTAGCTTGAATAATGGCAATAAAGCTGCTTTCTAAACCTGTGAGTGCTTCTTCGCAATACTTTTCCATTTGGGCTTGTTTAGTCAAGCCGAACAGATTTTTAAATTGGGTAATGCTTTGGAGTGCCGCTTCATACTGCCGCTGGCGGTTGATTTCGTTGGGTTCCCAAACTTTTTCTACCTCCCGCCGGAACTTTTCTGTACTATTGGCAAAGATCTGCCGGGTGTTGGTGATGAAGGCATCGGCAAATTTCAGTCCCCGGTTGCGATCGCTAATAATCTTATAAAATTCCTCTTCAATGGCTTTAACTCCCTGTTGAATAATCCGGTTGCGGTTGTCGTACATTTTTTGGAGGAAGTCGCCGTGGGTGCGTTCATCGGTGCTGAGTTTTCGCAGGTGATTAGCCCGATATTCGTCTACTTTGGGGATTAAAAAGCCATCGACAAATTCAAGAATTTTGCCTTTTTCGGTGCCAACAATGCTCACACCTTGGTGGGTGCATTGCAGTTTATTATCCCTGGCGATTTCATTGCGGATGCTGTTAACCCAGGTGGATATTTCTGAGATGTAGGATTTATCCCCAGCAGAGGCTAGGTCGGCTAGGAGTTCAGCTTCAGTGAGGCGTTGACTTTTGAGGATTTCTTTTTCCACCAAATCTAAAACATTGGCGGGTAGGGGTACCGACTCATTCAGCCACCAGCTAACTAAGTCCATGCCTAAGCGATTGGCTAAGGAGGAACGAATCTGGGCTAGGGGAATTTCTATGGAGGATAGACCAAAACTCATAAAGTTTTTCGGATAGCCTCTTCCTCCTCCATCGGACTGGGCCCAAGCCCCTTTGATGTTGTCGCGGATGGAGCGTTTATGGGGAGCAAAATCGGAGGTTAGATCTAAGAAGATATTTTGGGCAATCATCTCCCGAATTTGATCGAGACTAAATTCACTCTCCCCGTTTTTGGTGCCGACTAAATAGGTAAAGTCAAAGGGAGCAGATTTGCTGCGAATCTCGTCCACTAACCCAGCACTGAACTGGGATACATACTCGGTTCTGTAGTCGGAAAAGTAGCTTAATTCCATCAGGGCGGCATAGCCGTTAGCTAAAACCCGATCGCCGACATTGATACTGGCAAAGGCATTAGGCATGGGGACAATGGCTGTAACTAAGGGGCTACCCTGACCTTTGAGCCAGTTGCGGATGCTGTAGCCGATATCAATTAACATCCCGCTACCAGTACCCCCGGACATCGAGCCGACCACAAACACATTTAACCCACCACTGCTAACTCTGATGTCATATTTATCTAACATCAGATTTTCGTGACCTTTGACGCGATCGCAGGCTTGATTAAACCCTTGTCTAATTTTGTGATAGTTATAAAAAAAGGCAAAGCGACCACAGGCCCGTATTTGCCCGGCTCCAGCTTCTAAAGCCCCTATATTCCGTTCTAACTCTCTGGGGAACCAGGACCCAATCCAGGGGTACTTTTCCATGTTGGCCATGATGTCGTTGACTTCTTTGCCGCTGACGCTTGCCCAGTGTTTCTCATGATCCTGCAATGGTGGCCCTGCCATTTCTGGATTGGTCACTTTATAATCTTTATCTGTGTCAATACTGTAAAAACTAATCAGGGGAAAATTTTTCAAACTGCCGTAGCTTTCTTCTACTAGCCGTCGTACCCGTGACAATACTTCTACACCTGTACCACCTATACCCACTAAGACTGTGGGCACCATACTTTTTTCTTCAACGGCTGCCATGACTCGCTCCTGTTAACAAGCAGATAAAAAAGGTAAGCCAAATAATCGCCAGATAATTAGGGGTGTAACAATGGTCCAAAATAGTGCATTTCCCAAGGCTAATAGACCACTGAGGTTCATGGGTAGATGCATTAATTCTTGAAAAACCCATTTATCTAGGGGTAAGGTAATTAACCACATGAAGGCCATCCAGGTACAACCACGCCAGAAAATTACCCACTTAATGTTGCTGTTGAATTGGGGAAAAAAGACCTCTTTAAAGAAGACTTGTAGGTTATTGGCTCCACCATATTGATAAGTTCCCCCGGTGATACCAGTAGCAATCTGGATATTGGGGGCAGATTCTCCTAGGGAGATAGCATTTACTTTAACCTTTTGAGCTGCAGCTTGAATAGTAGTTGATGGGGAAACCTGGGTGGTTGAGGGGGTGACGAGTAGTAATTCCCGACAGCGATCGCTAACATTGCTGAGGGCTTTGATCCCTTGGTCTAGGGCTTGATCGAGATTTGCTCCAGTGCCAATCTCAGCTTTTAGATTGGGGTTAGCTAGGGCTTGGCTCAACTCAGTTTCTATCTTTTGCTTATCTGCACTGAAGGAACTGGTGAGGGGGACAACCTGATCACCAAACCCAAAAATCTGGATTTGATTAGGGGTTTTCAGTTGTTGGAAATTTTGGTCTATGTAGGATTGCACAGCTGTTAGTTCTTCCGATTGGTAGCTGCTATTGCTAAAGTCGAGGGCGATCGCCACTGCCACCGTTGGTCTACCCAAGGTTAACACCCCACACAAAATACTCCCAACTAGGCAAATGGCAAATAGAATCAAGGGAATCTGGAACAGCGGATAGAGCCACACACTACGACTGAATTTGCTCATAATAACTACCTTGCAAATTAGGATTTACCTCAACGCAGAGGAACCAACCCAGCTTGTTCTACCAATCGTTGACCTTCATCACTCAAGAGCAAATTAGCATAGGCTTGACCTGCCTGTTCATCTGGACTGCCATCCCGTTTAACTATAATAAAAAGCCGTCTAGTTACTGGGTAGGTATTGTTCGCAATAACAGCTTTATTTACCTGATTGCCAACACAGGGAGCCACAAAACCTTGATCACCTTCCTTGGCAATTGGTAAGGGCTTAATTAAAGTTTGGTTACACACCTCCGGCCCTGTGGCATACGCAATATCACCAGGATTGAGAGCTACCTTCCTAATTGAGCCTGTGGTGTCTCGCTCATAGGGTTTCACAGAGGGAGCAAAATCTGCACTGCCTAGGACATTTTCCTTAAAAAAATCAGGAGTACCACCACTTTCAGGGTCACGGCTCAAAGGTGTGATTGGCAAGTTCGGCCCCCCAACTTGGCTCCAGTTGGTAATTTTGCCAGTGTAGATGTCCTTAATCTGAGTTGTATTCAACCCGGGAATAGATAGTTTGGGATTGACATAAAAAGTAATCCCATCCATAGCTACAGGTATTTGATCTAGTTTAAAATTCCGTGTTGTTGCTGCTTGATACTCTTGGTCTGATAAAGGACGAGAGGATTGAGAAAAACTTAATTGACCATCTAACAACATTTTGATTCCACTGCCAGACCCAGGTTTGACCGCTGGTGGTGGCTCAGTATAGCTTAAATTAAATCCTGGGTGGAACTGCTCAATCTGCGCTACTACTGCCTGAGACCTTAAAGGTGCAAAGCTAGTAGACCCACCATACCTAAATGTTCCACTGGGAACATTAGTCACCTCCGCTAAGGTGTGGGGAGTGGCTGTGGCTGTGGTCGTAGCTGAGACAACAGGTGCGGGTGTAGCTGAAGCCACTGGTGCGGGTGTAGATGTAGAAATATTCAAGCAAATGTTATTAACCTTTTGCTGACCAGTTGGGCAAGATTGTTGACCAAATATTTTGTAGGCTACGTAGCCCCCACCACCTAAAGCACACAGAGTGAGTACACTGATCACAAACATCTGCCCTGACCCCAAGGAGATACCAGCCTTACCACCAGTCATGGCTTCCCTAGGTAACCGACACATCACACAGTCTGCTCCGTAATTTTCGTAAGGTTCGTGCCTACCCGGTGGATTCTGAATTGAGTAAATTTTGCCATCCTTAGGCTCACCGTCACATATCCATTTGTTCATACTTGCCGAGACTCCCCTTGACCTAGTTACGATTTTCCTAGCCACTGAATTATATAGTTTAGTTAATGAAAGCCGTACTTTTACTTAAAAGTGTTGGTTGGCTTACAGTTCTTAATTAAACAGCATATGCTGTCACAATTACTTTTGTTGTCTGTCTATGATTCTAGCAGTTTTGCCAAAACCAGGATTTAAGTGTTACATAGTGCACAAATCGATTATGGAGGTACAACTTCAATATGCCGAACAGGCAGGTTAGTATCCTTTTGTGCAAGATCTGAAATCAGAAGGTAGGTAACTTGGGGAAAGATTTTAATTTTCGAGTTTTTTAATAAGATTAATAATCATCTTGCTGCTCTATTTTTCATAAATACTTTATCCAGATATCCGCATACTAAAATCGCTATACTCGGCAAATTCTAATGTCTGCGGGAAAACCAAAAGTACTCTGCTGTTCGGAACCGATTTTGGTACAACTCCTTTTTCAACCCTCTATATACCTGTGCTGTCCTATCAGAAAGCAATTCGATAATCAGATTCGGATACATCCCATCTTCTTCCCACACCACCCAGGAGGTTTGCGATCGCTTTTGTGTTCCATTGACTAGGAAAAAATCTGGTCCCCGAAAATCTTTATTTTTTAACTGGTGCCGACTAAAATGGACTCTTGAATTAGCGCGATACTACTTTAGCTGCCAGATTTTGATAGTCTTGTCACTACTCCCACTGACTAAGGTATTACCATCAGGGCCGATGGCTACTGATAAAACCCAGTTAGAATGACCAGTCACCGTAGACTGTAACTTAAGAGTTCCCAGGTGCCAGATTTTGATAGTGTTGTCCCAACTCCCACTGACTAAGGTGTTACCATCAGGGCTAATGGCTAATGACCTAACCCAGCCAGAATGACTAGTCAGGGTAGATTTTAGTTCTCCTGTTCCCAGGTGCCAGATTTTGATAGTCTTGTCATCACTCCCACTAACTAAGGTATTACCATTGGGACTAATGGCTAAAGAGCTAACCGAGCCAGAATGACCAGTCAGAGTGGATTTTAACCTCCCTTCCCGGTCCCAGATTTTGATGGTGTTGTCATTACTCCCACTGACCAGTGTTGTACTATCATGGGTGATAGCTACTGACCTCACCCAGATAGAATGACCAACCAGGGTATATCTTAACTCTCCTGTTGCGAGGTTCCAGATTTTGATAGTGTTGTCATCACCCCCACTGACCAAGGTCTCACCATCGGCACTGATAGCTACAGAATTCACCCAGCCAGAATGACCAGTCAGTGTAGATTTTAACTCTCCTGTTCTTAGGTCCCAGATTTTGATCATTCCGTTATCACCCCCACTGACGAATGTGTTACCATCAGGGCTGATAGCTACTGACCTAAGTCCGTTACGACCAGTCAGTGTAGATTTTAACTCTCCTGTTCTTAGGTCCCAGATTTTGATCGTTCCATTATCACCCCCACTGATGAATGTGTTACCATTAGGGCTGATAGCTACTGACTCAACTGGGCGATCATGACCGATCAGGGTATTAATTAAGGTTGCATTGGTAATATTTTTCTGAGTCGGGAATATTGGTACTAAAGGCTGTAAAACCTCCCCATTACGAGCCTTGTAGATTTCACCTTGAATTTGGCGGATCTCTGTTTGCAGTTCTATTTTTTCAGATTGCAAGGTTTGGATAGTACCATGTAGTTGAGCCGCTTCCTCATTCAATCCCAACAAATTCCTTTGACTTTCTTGAGTTTGGTGTCTTAGTTGTCTCTGCAATTCCTCTACTCGTCGATATTCTTGCTGATGAACTTGAATCGCCTCTAAGATAATCTGTTGTTCTAATTGCAGGCGATCAACTTCTGGTTTTAGGGCACTAATACGAGATACCAATTCTTCATATTCTCCTTTGAGTCTAGTACTAGTTGTCTCTAGTTTTTCTTTCATCTGGTGACTAGATTCTAGGGTTTTCACTTCTGCTTTTAAGGCTGTTATCCGTGTTTCTAGTGCGGCTATTTCTTGCTTTTTCTGAGAAAGTAATTCTAGATGTTTCACCTGAGTGATAAGAGCTTGCTGTTGCTTTTTCTGCTGCTGACGAGTAACAGCAGCGCCAATAATAGTGCTTATAATAGATACTGTACTCTGAACTATACTATGAACAGATGGCAAAAGGCTAGCAACAATTCCAATCCCTAGTGAAATAAGTATTATTACTATCCAATCAGATTTATCTTTACTCATGAATTTCTTAGTACAGTTAGTATTTTCTCAAAAAATATAATACAACGTAATTAGTCACTGCAATAAGAAAGATTAATTGAGAATGGACAAAAAAGGTACGGGGACAGTATCATAGAGGACATTAGAGACTAAGCTGAGTGCTGTAGAAAAAGAGTCTGAAGAACTTCAGATTTTAGATTTTAGATTAGAAGAATTCAATCTAAAATCTAAAATTGGCTCTGCCATTTGGGTGGTCACTTAGTAGCCATGATGTTTAGCTTCTTGGAAACCATGCGACTCCAAGGCAAGAATGCTGTTGAGGAACTCTTTAACTTGTTAGCTTTTCGTCCTTCTTTACCAGATGCAGATTCCTCTGCATTGACCTAGAACTTATTGGTATTTCATTCTCAATAAGTTCTGTCTCTTGCGGTGACTAATTACAATACAACGTTAGTGAAAGCTCTTGCTGCCAATTCCGTAATATCTTCTATCTGAGGTCAATAGAATATGCTGCCATGTCTTAATAACCTCTTTTTCTACATCTTTTAAGTTCACCATGCTTGTGGCAAGTTTGATCTCAATTTGCTGTAATGCTCTCTTCTCTCAGACCAAACTTACTGAGGTTTTAAAGTTTAGTTAAAAATACAATGTCCTAGATGGACTTTATCCCATATCGAAGGAATCTTTACTCTGAAAGAGTAGGATAATTCAATTCCATGGGATCTAATTGATAGTAGCGTTGTAGTTGCTGATAAAGTGCTGGGTTACTAGATAACAATTGATGTGGCCTTTCAAAGAAAGTCTCAGTTGCTACAGCAAAAAATTCCGTGGGGTTGGTTGCACCGTAGCTATTCATTACAGTATTTCTACCTTCGAGAACATCATTACGAAGTTGCTGATATGCCTGGGTTGCCACCTGAGACCAAATAGAATAATCTGAATTCCGTTGTAAAATTGGTACCCCATCAGCTTTACCATCCTCTTGATCTAGCTGGTGGGAAAATTCATGAAGAATAACATTGCGTCCATCTTGCCAGTTAAGGGTGTCTTGTTTTACTTGCTCCCAAGATAATATTAGTTGGTCTTTTGCCCATGATTCACCTAGCCTAGCTACTTGTCTTTCTTCGACAACATAATTTTCTATATAGGTGGTTTCCTTGGCAATGTAAGTACTGGGATAAATCAAAATTGAACACAGCCTGGGAAAATATTGTCCTCTTTCATTGAGTAAAAGTAAACAGGCAACTGCCGCAACGACAAGTTTCATTTCCTCTGTTACCTGTAATCCTCTGCAACCAATAAATTGCTTTTCTGTTAAGAACACTTGAATGTGTCCCTGCAATCGCTTTCTTTGGTCAGAAGATAGATGGATATATATAGGAAGATTATTTTCAATAATGGCATTCCAAAGCGGAGGAAAATTACGACGTTTAAGACGATTTCTTCTACTTTTAATCAGGATAGGATTAGCGAAAATCCCAGTGATAATTAATCCTATGATCAAAAAGGCAATTATTGTTTGAATCATTGATTTTGAGCATTTTAGCGATCGCACCTATTAGGGAACTGGACAGAAAAAATCATTACATGGAAGAGTTAGCCCAATCTCGGTAAATGGTTGATTGATATTTCTAGTTGTGCTACCTTCTAATTCAGTCTAGTCCCATTACCCTACGATAATGTGGCTCTAATTCAATCACAGCTTGAGACTGGTGCTGTACTTCCCACTGACTACGGTTAAATAATTCTTGTCGCAGTTCATCAACTTTGACAGTGGTAACTTGACCATCGGCAATAATTTGGTTGCCGTTGACCCAAACACTATGGACAACATTGCTGGGACGACCTAAGACTAACAAGCCAATGGGATCTGTGCGGGGCAGTAATGATAGGGTGTTGAGGTCGTAGAGTACTAAATCGGCTTGTTTACCAACCACTAGGGAACCAAGTTGGTCTGCTATATGCAACCCCTTCGCACCTCCTAGTGATGCCATTTCCACTGCCTGTGGAGGTGTAATCCAATTTTGATAATCTATATCTGTAACGTTATGCAATATAGAACCGATTTTGATCGCTTCTAGTAAATCTTGGGAATCATTACTAGAGGCACCATCACAACCAAAAGTCACATTAACGCCAGCTTGACGATATTTAATAATAGGGGCAATACCGCTACCTAAGCGCAAATTACTCAAGGGGTTGTGAACAACCGTAGATCCAGTTGCTGCTAAGATAGCAATATCTGGATCCGTTAACCACACACAATGGGCTAAGGTAGTGCGATCGCTCAAATAGCCAATCTTATTTAAATGTTCAACAGCAGTACAGCCATATTTTTCCTGGGACAGCCTTTGCTGGGCTTTGGTTTCCAAGAGGTGGGAGTGACGGCAAAGATTGTAAAGGTTGCTTAACTGGACACACCCCATAAATAACGCATCGCTACACAACTGAATCCCTGTTGGTGCAACTAGGATATTTACTCCCTGCTCTGGACAGTGGAATTTTCTCACGGCCGCTTCGATAATGGCTAAAGTATCCGCTGTTGAACGAAAATAGGGTGTGTGGATAAGAGTTGTTTCTCCAGAGGGGATACCAGCATCTAAGGGTTCATCTTGAATTAGGGGAGCAATAAAAGCTCGAATCCCCACTTTCTGGTAAGCGCGGACGGCAGCAGCAATGGTTTCTAATTCCTGTCCGGGAATTAATACCAGATGATCCACTAAGCTTGTACCACCGGAAAGTAGGGTTTCTACCGCTGTCCCCAGGGCACTCAGATAAATTTTTTCCAGATCCAAGGGAGTAGACTCATAGAGTTGTGTCAACCACAACTCCAGAGGTAACATTGACATCAGTCCCCGTTGCCACATTTCTGAGGAGTGGGTGTGAGCATTGAAGAAACCAGGCAGTAAGAGTTTATTTTTCCCGTCAACTACCGTGGGGAGTTTCTCTAGCTGGGGAGCAATGGCTACAATTTTGCCATCTCCAACCTGTACATCCACGTTTGTGTAACCATCCTCCACTGGAATCAGAACATTTTGAATCGTAAAATGGGCAGGTGTCATCTAGACTGGCTCCTATTATTTGCCTAAGTTGCGTTTCATTTGTTCCAACTCATCTTGAGTTTCCCAGCGACGGAACTGTTCTTCTAATTCGTCAACACCAGTATAAGTGGTGGGATTTTGCCAGCCATTGGTTTCCAGTTTTTGTTGGGCTTGGGCCTTAGCACGGGCCGTCTGGACTTGAGCTGCTTTGGTTTGTACTTCCTGACGCCGCTGCTGAATTTTGTGCAGTAGTCCCTGGGATTGGGTAATCCGCTCCTTTAGCCCCTGCATTTGTCCCCATTGCTGATTTCCCTCTCGCAACAGTGCCGCTTCTCGCTGGCCTGCTGCTGTTGCTAAATCCTCTCTGCCAGCAGTCTTTGCCTTTTGAGTGCGGATGTGCCAACGCTGGATTTCCTGCGCGGTGGAAAGAATTTGGTCTTGCGATCGCTTTTCCTGTAGTTGTAAATCTGCAATCAGTTTTAAGGTGTCTTCCTCTTGCTCTCGCAGCTGTTCTAACAGCGCCTCTAATTCCAGATGTGGATTATTCCGCAAGAATTCTTCTAACCGACTTTCCAGAAACCTACTCAAATCATCAAATAAGCCCACTGCCAGAACTCCAGAGGTCAAGTGTGCGACTATTTAAGTTTAGCAAGGATTTTAAGTAAAAAATATTTCTCCCCAGTTAGATACGGGAGAGAATCCCCAACGTTGGTTTTTGCTGCTATTCGTCACTCAAAACTGGTTAGGGACTTCCAGAAATTAAATTATCCCAATTTATGGACTCAACATGACTGTTACTTCCTCTGCTCGCCTAGGAATTCGATATTTTTTTAGTTGGAAGTCCCTTAGGGACTTCCAGAAATTAAATTATCCCAATTTATGGACTCAACACGACTGTTACTTCCTCTGCTCGCCTAGGAATTCGATATTTTTTTAGTTGGAAGTCCCTTAGCGATCGCCACATTTTCTATATGGTGAGGCACTTACCTAAATTAGCATAACAAGTACGGTAGAGCCGCAAGCTCTTGTTAAGCAAATACAAAATCGAATAAGTGGTGAGCCGTTTCTAACTTAGAACAATGGGGAATTATCCACTCCCGTCCCTGCTGATCTAAGACTATGGCTTGATTGCGATCGCTACCAAACCCAGTATCAGGTTGATCAATAGGATTAGCGACAATAAAATCTAACTTCTTACTGTGTAACTTTTCCCGTGCCGGGGTAACAATATCCCCTGTCTGTGCGGCAAAACCAATTAAACGTTGATGGGGTTGTTTGATTTTCCCTAAGTTAGCAATAATATCTGGTACTGGTTCTAGGGGTAGAGATGCGGGGAGCGATCGCTTGGGCAGTTTCTCTGGACTATAATCTCTAGGTCTGATATCGGCTACTGCTGCTGACATGACTATGATATCCGCATTGGGTAGATGCTCTAACATTACCTGCTCCATCTGTTGGGCACTAAGTACTGGTATGGCATCTACCCCCAAAGGTGCAACCCAATCCGCTACCCCATGCACTAGTGTCACCTTTGCCCCCCGGTGGAATGCGGCTTGAGCTAGGGCTAATCCCATTTTGCCTGTGGATGGATTACCAATAAACCTCACCGGATCTAAATACTCTCGCGTCCCCCCAGCACTAATCAGCAGCCGCTTCCCCGCTAAATCTCGCTTTCCTTGGGTGTGTAACAGTGATTGAATGTACGCCAAAATTTCCGGTGGTTCAGCCATTCTCCCTGCACCGACGCGATCGCATGCCAGTAACCCAGAGGCTGTACCTACCCCATGATATCTCTGATCGATTAGTAGCTGTTGCCAATTTCGCTGCACTGCTAACTGTTCCCACATATCCGTATTCATTGCCGGCGCTAGGATTACGGGGCAGGTGGCAGCTAGGACTGTATTTGTCAGTAAATTGTCGGCTATACCCCAGGCTAACTTGGCTAGGGTATTAGCCGTCAATGGAGCGATTACCAATACATCGGCCCATTCACCTAATTGGATATGCAGGGGACGGGTGTGAGTTGGTTGCCAGAAATCATCATCTGTGTATGCTGGATGACGGGATAGGGTTGCTAAAGTCAGAGGGGTGATAAATTTGGTAGCTGAAGGGGTGAGAATGACACGCACTTCCACCCCACTTTTAAATAGCGTCGAAACTATCTCACAGGTTTTGTAAGCAGCGATCCCGCCACCTACAGCAATTACAACCCGTCTCGAAGATTTTGGATTTGACACAGATGGTGTTGACATCTTCGGTTTAATTGCCCAGCATCTCCCATTTTAGCGAGTCAACGCCATCTCTAGTTCTCTACGCTTCATCGTAAGGTTCCAAATCTAACAGATGGATGTAGGGTTCAACTAACTCCGGACGCTGAAATGCAATTGCTCTGAGCAAATGCCAATCATTTAAGCCCTCAAAAGCATTACTGTAATTATCAAGCTCTAGACGTGTAGCTAGCTGTTCCACCTCGGTTGCTGTCATGGCAGCAATTTCTTTCTTAGAAATGCTTAGAGTTGTCATAGTGCTTGCCCCTCCCTTTTACAGTATGCGCCTTCCGCTTTGGGTTCATACGCATTGAATGCAGTTACCCAATCCAATATATATTACTCACTAGAGGGCAGGAATTTTGTAAAATTTTACCAGTTTCTGACCTAAATCTGTTAAAAGGATGTAATCCTCACTGAGGAATTGTATTCACTACGAAATCTCGTAGTAACTTCAGCATTTGGGGACTGATTTCATGTCCCGTATCAAATTCGTGGTATTCTACTATTCCTCCCAAGGATTCTACAACTTCCCTTGCCCGTAAAGCCGCAGACAGAGGTATGACCGTATCTTGCCTACCATGCATAATTAGAATTGGTGGCAAACTGCTTTTAGCTGTATTTCCCGCCCCAGGGTGCAAATACCCACTCATGACAACTAAACCTGCTAAGGGTAATTCTAAGCCCACGTCCAAGGTCATAGCCCCACCTTGGGAAAAACCGCTCAAAATTGTCCGTGATAATGGTATGCCTGTATTACCTTCTATCGATTTCAACCAGTCTGTTAACAGCAGCCGACTTTCTAGCAACCCTTGAAACCGATTTTCCTCCCGCAGGTCATACCATGCTCTACCCCCAGGAGAATGGGGGTAGACAAAAGGGGCATTAGGAAAGAGGAATTGATAATTGGGTAAATTCACAAACGGTAACAGAGATGCCACATCTTGGGCATTTGCACCCCAACCGTGTAAAGTCACAATTAAACCTGGAGGCGTTACTCCTGTCTGTGGGGAAACTTTAATAAAATCTAAAGTTTTAGTCATGGTGGCAGTACGAGAATTGGGTTAGGAATATTAGCCATTATTCACTTTAGATAATTAATTGCAACCCCATCTAACGTCAATACTGTTGCAATTTTTGCATAGGGAGGCTTTGCCATTGCTGCCCTTAGCCTCTCGACTGTAAGAGGCACGAGGCAGCTATGAATCCCCATAAATAAATTTAGGGGATTTAATCAGGACGTAGTATTTCTGGCGCTACGCGTCTCGAAATCCAGATTTTTGGGTTTTTCATCAATAAATTTAGGGGATTCAGACCCTGTGGGATAGGGCAAAAAATATATTTTCCGACTCCAGCAAGAACAGCAAGGGAGCCTTTCTTTGGTCAGAATATTAAAAATTGTTAATTCAGCATAATAATAGGACTTACGCACTGTACAAATCAACCATCATGTGTATGAATGAAATTAGGTCGTTTCAGGCTTTGAGGGATGACCTATGGCTAACGCCACGCTGCGCTATCAAAAAATCATGTGAAAATGCCTGAAACCCATACATTATATTTGGTATTTCTTGTCAATGCGTAAGTCCTAAATAAGTCCGATAGAACCAAAAACATTCTTTAAAAATTAACGTCTGAGGCGAGGCAATTTTAACGTCGGCGGCAAGAGGAGAATAATTACTAGCAAGGCACTGGACAAAGAAGCCCCTGTTGCAAAGCCCAAGTTGAGACCTTCCTCGCTTGTCAGATAATCCCCCAACACTGTGCCAGTTGTGCGGATAATTGCGATAAGTGCCCAGTAGCGGGCCTCGTTTGTAGTTCGAGCGGAAAATTCAAAAACTAAGGCCAATGCCAGTATAGTTACCAGAAACAGCGCACCTAGTTTTAGTCCCAAGCCCAGATCGCCGGATATAAAGTCACCAAATGCCGTGCCCAAAGTACTGGCTATCATTATCGATATCCAGTAGCGAGAGTTAGTCTTAGGGAGGAGTTTGGGTACGTTGTTGGTAGCCGAACTGAGTGAGGTCCGTTTATATGAACGACTTGTAATCAATAAGAAGGTTATCAGCAGTCCAGCTAGTAGTGCTGCAACCAAGCCATTACCGAGTTTCAATGTGCGGGTTAAAAAATCACCGAGATTGGTTGCGGCAGTTCGAGTAGCCACAATGGCTGCCCAGTACCAAGCTACGCTGTTCCATTTAACCTTTTTTTCGGCAATGAAAATCACCGTGATAAATGCACTCAGAACTAGCAACCCACCCGCAAAACCAAGTTTTAGGTCATTTGAGACAAAGTCGCCAAATGTTGTGCCTAGTACGCTCGCAACGAGAATTGTTATCCAATAACGTCTGTCTAGGGTAGGTACATTCTTATCCTGCATTATTGCTGTTATCTGATTGGGGTCAGTAAGTAACAAAGACATCATACAAGGAATTGAGATGATCTCTCAAAAGAGTTTGATTGCCACCAAATTTCAGTATTAACAACAGTATTTACCCAATGTTAATTTGTTCTTAAAATTACTATGATGTGAGGATTTACTTGCTAATAATCTAGCCCGGATTTCTCACAAAAAATCCAAAATCGATTTACATGACCTGATATAAGACATCTTTTCGATGCATCATCAATTAAAATTTACCTGAATAAATTAAGTATAAAGCTGTAGGTTTTGAGATAAAGTAATCACTAAACCGCATAAGTATTGACAAGAGTTTCTATTTATACTTTTTCTTCCCTCCTGCTACTAGCAACAACTGCCCTGGAGCCTTTCTTTGTAATGGTTTCAGGATAAATCAGTTAAATCACGAAAACCCTTGTCACACCTACATTTCGCATATTTTTTGGCAATTTTTTCTACTCCGAAAAAAATGAGCGAACCGGGAGTTAACAACACCAAGAAATCAGATAATTACTCCTGTCTACCAGAAGAGAGACGGAGAAAGTGCCATACGGCATCAAAGATAATGATGATGCTAGTTACCATCTACAAATTAATTAGCCAATAGCATAGAGAGTCCACTTGGGTTTCATTCGTCATATTGGCGGCATTACTGAGTGTACCGTCTTCTAAATAACCCCAAATTTCATCAGCCATCCTTTTTTCAATCGCTGCCCCGATGAAAAAGGTGTATGGTGAAAGTCTTACTTGAGAAAATCCTGTCCATATCCGGGATAAAGCAGTTCTTGCTGTTTTCCAGTGTTCATCAGCCCCAGCAGGATCAATACCACCTTTAACCTCTCCAAGGGCGATATAAATATCTGATTGTTTGTAAGTATTGGCTGTCAAATCTTCATAACCAGAATTGAGTACACACACATCTATATTATTTTTCACTTGGGGTACATTAAGGTTATATATTATTGTTCTGTTTCTACCACCGCTTGACCAACTCAAGCCCCTCAGATATAGTTCTATTCCAGCATTTTCTATAGTCATTGGCATCCATGTTTTGCTAATAGAGTGCAGCCAAAAACAAGGAATTCCAGCTAGTGTTAGAGTTGCAATAATTACACGAGTCAGTTTGCGCCGTGCCAGTACCCCGCCTACATTCCGCATGGAACCACCAAGGGTATCCCCTCTTGTTAATAAAAATCTATAAACAAGTTCTTCAAGAAAATCCGATCCAGCCGGTTCAAGGAACTCTTTGATCAACCCTTGTATTGCTTCTAATTTATTTTGTGGCAGCATATGACTTGCTGCTTTATCAGATACACCAGCTGCTGCTAATAGTGCAGGCTGTATTTCAGTAATGTTAATCAAAGCAGCAGGGGTTAAAACTTGAGAGGCAATAGTTTTTAGGGATCTTGCCTGATCAACAAAAGGTGTGGCACGACGGTTTCTTTCCAGGGAGAGGGCGACAAAACCTGCCCTTGTCTTCTCATGAGGTGTTACAAGATCGCTACTGCTAGTCAGATGATTGTGGTATGCCAATATGTTATCCTTCGATGCTGCCTAATTCTGGTCTTGCTGCATAAAAATTTAACCTCTCTAGTATAGAAACAAAGAAGAAAAAATTTATACTTTCAATATCTTTCTCCACACATAGACGCACTTTCTGAGAGAATCACGTCCATGCTCACCCATTTGTTGGCTGCTATTACCCTTGCCATTTGGCAAAACAAGAATATTTTCTACCTGAAATCCTAGTTTTTCAGCAATCTGTGACAGGATCATATCTACTGAGATACTTAGACCAGTGTAGCGAACATTATCATTGATCATGAATAGAAGAGATTGTGGCTTCAGCACACGATAACACTCAGCAATGATGCAAGCCATTTCATAGAAGTAGCCTCGGATCATTCGCGGAATCCCATTGTTATTTAACTTACCTTGTGTCTTTTGCTCATCCAAGTACTGCAAAATACTTTGTAGCAATTCCTGCTGATCTGTAGCTGCTATCGCTTCTACCCATTGCGGGTTGATCCCCAACAAATCTTTTAATTTATTCTCAACTGTGCAACTTAACATCTGCTGTCTAAGATAGACCATCTCCTGTTGGTTTATTCCTAGTAAAGCCAGTTCTAGAGCATAGGTCCGAGTATAGTCGTAACGGTTGCAGTATGGGGGAGAAGTAATAACGGCATCATAGGAGGCGCTTGGTAACGTGGGAATAATATCCAAGCTGGAACCGCAAAGAAGATTTACTTGACCATGTTGTGTCCGAGAGGGAAACAATTCTTCTTGTCTACTCCCGGTATACATGTCAGACACAATTTCCGCTATTTTGTTGCAGATTGCCTGGTTGAAATTGAGGATCTCCCCCTTATCAAAGGGCTTAGTTGCTTGTTGACGATCTGATCGATAATCCCAACGCAGGTACTGCCCATCTTTACGGGTATAACTAATAGACTCAAGAACGCACAGCAGCACGAACCGTAGTCCGGTTTGTACCCGTTCATTTTCCACTTGCCATGTGCCCATATACTGCTCAATGGCATTTAAGGTGACTTCAGGATATGCACCACTAGTGATTCTCAATTGAGGTAGAAGTTGCTTTAATCCTGATTTTTCCCAAGGTCTTGTTTTTGACCAGCGGATAAGAGTTGCAAAATCATCCTCTGTAAATTCTCTTTCAAAACATAACCTGGCAGTAATAATTTCCTGTCCGATGGGTAATAACTCAATTCCATCAACATCAAGACCGTAGGGACTGGCAGCAAATAAGGTTGTACCACTGCCAGCGAAGGGGTCTAATATTCTGCCAGCAGTAATTTGATATTGGCAGAGTAAATATTCTACCAAGGAAGCAGAAAAGGCTTCTTTATACTTGTACCAGCGGTAAGCTGGTCTAGCTTTATTATCTTGAAAACTGACAATTTTGCGGGTCAGAGATTCTTGGATGATTAACTTGTCGGCAAAGTGCTGCCATAGTTGAAAATCAAGGCAGTTAATCTCTGCTATACTAGGGTAGTTTGTTACCGCCGTTTTTTCGGACTGGTTAAAATCAAGGATCATAATTATATGAAACGGCTTATGTGAGTTGAAGGCTGAAACAACGCAGTCTCCTTCATAAGGGTAGATTTTACGATTAAAGCTAAGGCTGAAACCTTTGATATTGCTTGAGAATTTTTAATTCACATCAGGCGTATGGAATCATTGATAATTGAAATCATCTGTAGGTAAAGAGCGTGCGGAACAGGAAAATATGGAGTTACATAAGTACAAAATTCTTCTCAAAAATCAAATTTAGTCCAAACTCCAGTTTCTCAAGGAAATTGGGTAACTTTGTCTTGCCATTCTCTTAATTGCTGGTTGAATCCAAATTAGTCCAAACTCCAGGTAGATACACCACTCCGGGCCCTGCGAGCCAATCAACACCAAGCATACATAGCAGCAATTAGATGTGTATTTGATAGTCCCCAACTCCGCCGGGAACTATCGATCAACAGCAGACAACTAATTGAATCGGAATTCACTTGGGACATTGCTGGTCAGCGTTACAAGCAAGTTTGCCGGGGACTTAACCCAGGACAAAATTGATCAACTTGCCAGGTACCACAATCACCTTTTTAATCTCCTTGCCCTCAATGTATCGCTGGGTCACTTCTGATTGACGGGCATACTGTTCCAAGGTGGACGGATCGGCTTGTGCTGGTACTTGAATTGAACCACGGGTTTTACCCATAATTTGAATTACCAAAGTAATTTCATCGGCTACCAAAGCTGCAGGATCAAAGGCCGGCCAAGTTTGGGTGTGGACTGAATCGGTATTCCCCAATAAATGCCACAACTCCTCGGCAATGTGGGGAGCAAAGGGTGCCAATAGGACTACTAAAGTCTCAATCCCTTCTAGATAAATTGGTGAGTCTTTACAACTGGCATCGGTGAGACCGTTGCTTAATTTCATCAGTTCGGAAACCGCTGTGTTGAATTGATATCCATCCTCCACATCTTCCGTCACCGCTTGAATAGCAGTGTGAATGGTCCGGCGCAAATCTTTTTCAATTTTCGACAGTTCCCCATTCTGGGCCACTGACTGAGGTCGAAAATCCGTGACTAACCGCCACACCCGGTTTAAAAACCGGAATTGTCCTTCTACATCCGCCTCGTCCCATTCCAGGTCTTTTTCTGGTGGTGCTTTGAATAAAATGAACATCCGCGCTGTGTCTACACCATATTTGGTGATGACATCCTCTGGCGCGACACCGTTACCCTTGGACTTAGACATAGTAGTGTAGAGGCGTTGCAGCGGCTCCCCTGTCTGGGGGTCCCGGGGATCGGCAGGATCAACTAAATGGGAGGGAATCCATTTATCTTTCCCTCCCTTGAGGGGATTTAAGTAAGTTAAACCCTGGACCATACCTTGAGTTAACAGCCTTTGGAAGGGTTCATCAAAGTTCAACAAGCCGCGATCGCGCAGTACCTTGGTGAAAAAGCGGGAATACAACAAATGTAAAATTGCGTGTTCAATTCCACCCACGTACTGATCTACAGGCATCCAGTCATTAGTTTTATTAGGGTCGAAAACCTGTTGGGGATTCTGAGCATCAGGGTAGCGGAGGAAATACCATGAGGAATCGATGAATGTATCCATAGTGTCGGTTTCCCGGCGGGCAGGAGTGCCACAACTAGGACAGGAGACATTTACCCATGTTTCTAATTGGGCTAAAGGCGAACCGCCACGTCCTGTAAATTCCACATCTTCTGGTAACTCCACTGGCAAATCTGCCTCTGGCACTGGCACGATGCCGCAGTGGGGACAATGGATTACGGGAATTGGTGCCCCCCAGTAGCGTTGTCGGGAAATCAACCAATCCCGCAGACGATACTGAACCCGCAGTTTACCTAAGCCTTTTTGGGCAGCGTATTCAACGATAGCTGCCTTGGCATCGGTGGCAGTCATGCCACTAAAGATGCCGGAATTGATCAAGGTTCCTGGTTCTGTGTAGGGATTGTCATAGTTAATGATAATCAGCGGTGGATCTGGCTGTTGAAAATCCACATCAGCCACTGCCTCTGGTGGCACAATAACGAACTCAATCGGCAAATTATAGTTATTGGCAAATTTGAAATCCCGTAGATCATGGGCAGGAACACCCATCACTGCCCCGGTACCATACTCGTACAGTACATAGTCGGCAATCCAGATCGGTACTTCTTCCCCGGTGAATGGGTTGATGGCTTTACCACCTGTAGGAATACCGCGTTTGGGTTTGTCTTCAGCAGTACGTTCCAATTCGCTTTGACTAGCCACCTCTTTGATAAACGCATCCACTGCTGCTTGCTGTTCTTTGGTGGTGATGCGTTTAGTTAGGGGATGTTCTGGTGCTAAAACGAGGTAACTGACACCGTAGACTGTGTCTGGGCGAGTGGTATAGACGGGGATTTTTGCCTCTGCCCCGACAATGGGAAATTCTAAATACGCCCCTATGGACCTACCTATCCAGTTTGCCTGCATCAATTTCACCCGCTCTGGCCAACCTGGCAGTTTATCTAGGTCATTGAGCAGTTCTTCCGCATAATCAGTAATCTTCAAAAACCACTGTCGCAGGAGCTTGCGTTCCACTTTCGCCCCACTGCGCCAAGAGCGTCCTTCGCTATCAACTTGCTCGTTTGCCAATACAGTTTGGTCAATGGGGTCCCAGTTGACTGCTGCTTCCTTTTGGTAAGCTAACCCAGCTTGCAAAAACTGGAGGAAGATCCATTGTGTCCATTTGTAATAGTCCGGTGAACAAGTGGCAACTTCAGACTCCCAATCAATGGATAATCCCAGACGTTGTAATTGCTGCCGCATTTGGGCAATATTTTGATACGTCCACTTAGCTGGGGGTACACCTCTGTCAATGGCTGCATTTTCTGCCGGTAATCCAAAGGCGTCCCACCCCATTGGGTGCAATACCCGATACCCCTGCATTCGTTTTAAGCGAGCAACTACATCTGTAATTGTATAATTACGAACATGACCCATGTGCAGGCTACCGGATGGGTAGGGAAACATGGATAAGGCGTAGAATTTTGGCTTGTCTTTATTTGTAGGTGTTTGCTCTATTCCGGTTTCCAGCCATGTCTTTTGCCATTTTTCCTCAATTGCGGCTGGGCTGTATCGGGAGTCAACTGAATCACGCATTTTTAATACTTTTAGCTGGAGCTATTATTTTGATTATCATATCTGATCGCTTAAACGACCATTATTTATTTTCAGCATGACAAGTGCAGAAATTGGTTGAGATTAGGGACTTCCAACTAAAAAAATATCGAATTCCCAGGGGAGCAGAGGGAGTAACAGTCGTGTTGAGTCCATAAATTGGGATAATTTAATTTCTGGAAGTCCCTTAAGAACTGGTCCGGTAGACTTATGGAAGAACTAAAACTCACTTCGCGGTTACTGGAATTGGATCTGCCTCAACGTTTGGCGACCTTATTGCTACTCCCTTTCCGCCATAGGAAGGTAACTGTTAGCCGGAAAAAAGCGGTAGAATAGGAAATTTTTGACCGGGAATAGAGTAATTTTGCTCTAATGTTCAGACTTCACCCAATCCCATAAAATTACCCTGACTTTTTGCTGAATATTCTTATACTCATAGTCCCTGATTCTTCGCTTGTAATATAGGAGTACAAAATTGCTAATTTTAACTCATGAGGGTAATTGGGTGATACGTAGATAAAAATAACTGTTTACCAATTTTCCACAAGCAATCCATCCACATAGCCAAAGTCTGAATCATTCGTAGTCAAGCACCAACTATTCTCCAAACAATGAGAGAATCAGGGTTTTGGGGTTTGTGCGGGCGTTGCGCCATGCAGAAACCGCGGCTACGCCAACACCTAATCGTAACACCTCCTTCTCCTCCATAGTTGCTAGTAACATAAAACCCAAAAAATTGGTCTAATCTGAAAAACCTACCTTTGAAAGCCCCTCCAGTAGAAGTAGTTGATGTATCATCCAAAATACAAGTGTTCTAGAAAATACAGTTTGCGGCTGAAGTTTCAATGCCTACACTTACGGGAGAGTTCATTCATGTTTGCTGTGAGATGCGGGGCAATAAATGATCAACTCGCACAACCTATTCCCCGAAATCCCCCGTATAAATGATGTAACTCAATTTGAGATGTGTCCCCAATTACCGTCTCAGCTATGGGTTGGGTTTGGCAATAGGGGTACATGGGGTAGGCTGGGAGGAGAGACCTAGACTAGGAATCAAAATCATCTGGGTTAATACCCATAGCCCGGAGGCGTTCGGCTAGTTGTTCTGCCCGTTGGCGTTCAGCATCCGCTTGTTGTTGTGCAACTTCAGCCCGTTGACGCTCAGCCTCTGCTCGGAGGTATTCTTCATCTGCCCGTTGACTTTCTTCTATCGCCCATTGACGTTCAGCTTCAGCCTGTTGACGTTCTTCATCCGCTAGTTGTTGTGCAACTTCCTCTGGCAGCAGCACCAATGCCCCTACTGCATCATAAAACCGCAACCACACTGCCCGCTCCCGATCTATAGTTCCTTCCCACTTCCCTAACCAAAAACCTAAGGTTTCACACCACAGCCACCCTTGTTCATTAGCCACCAATTCCTGATAGCCTTGGTCCGGTTCCAAGTGCCACCCTTGCAACGATGCACTCTCAAATGGGTCAAACACATAATAATCCACTGTCTGAAAAACCTGCTCGTAAATCTCCTTCTTTATCCCCACATCATTTTGAGCAGTCGAG
>Ga0116227_10004994_pt1 | contig 28420 bp, 23 predicted proteins | sample S1TSphgellanicum_FD_89693 | JGI IMG/M metagenome (GOLD analysis project Ga0116227, IMG submission 89693) | Host-associated microbial communities from peat moss isolated from Minnesota, USA - S1T2_Fb - Sphagnum magellanicum MG | ecosystem: Host-associated > Plants > Peat moss > Unclassified...
ATGGGCTTGTATTCCCTATATATCAATAAATCACATCTAATTATACATCCCCTTTCCCTTCTCTACAACATAAAAAGGATAATGTACTTTAAAAGGTTTACTAGGTGTTTAACTGATTAAGCGTTATATCAACTGAAATAAAGAAATACTATATGCCTAAAAATATCAAAAAAACTGATTCAACTATTAATAATCACTACTTGGAAGCTTATAAACATTCAAATCATTAGTATTAAGGAAAATTACGGAACTAAAGCTTAACTAATTGTTGAGCTATAATCCATGGCTCACATTATTCTTCTTTTTCCTTCAGTTGTTGATTTGTTGTTTCTTTTAACTATCATACATGTTTCATGGTTTTGGAGCTAGCCTTGTCATTCAACAATTCATAGGTTGTTTTAAAACTTTATTCTTTAAATCCTATGGCAACCAGGTTTGCTTGCTTAGAGTTACATAAAGTTGTCTTTGGGGTTTCAAGAATTTTATTGATAGTAGGTTTCCAAGGGTTACTAAATCCTTTGTCGACAAATCATTGAATAAACTTGTGAAAAAATGTTCTAGAATCAACTTTTTCAAACTTGTGCATTTAAAAAAAATAATTCATGGCATGTGTGAACATCACCTAGTCACAATCTTCCATATCCTCCTTTGGAATGTTTACAATTTATTTTAGTAATGCAAGACTTTCTTTGTCTATATTTGCATTTGCCCTTTGTTAGGCTGCCCATTCATATGTTTTGTCAATTGTTTTTTCCATTTTGTTCCCCATGTTTTGATTTTTAACAAATGTTAAAGGGGGAGTAATCGAGTGTCATCTTTTGGATATTCCCAAGGTTTTGTTGTCATCTCACATATTCTATCTAATTTGCCCGATATTAGTGTATATTCAATCATTGATTCCAACATGTTTGGTGTGAAAATTGGTGGCAATTTTCCTTTTACCATTATAAAATAAAAATTGGTGGCTTGTTGTATAAATCAGGCAAATTAGTAATATAAGGGAAAAAATGCAATTTGACTTTGCAAGTAACGAGGATGGTGTTAGATGCAAGAGGTTGAGAGAGAACGAAAATAAAAAATAACTTGAACTAGTGTAGGCAATGTGAAGTGTTGTGGACTATTTCATATTGTTTTTGTTCCTAGTGGGCACATGCCTCTTGGTGGTGAATAGTTAGTGTTCAGATTGTCACATATTTCTTGGTGGTCTATGGGATTTAATTTAATTTTTTGTATGGTTTGGATGTTGTAGAACATGAATATATTTCATATTAAGAAAATATGAAGTACGGCTTTGAAGTGTGACTTGAACATTTCATTTGTTGAATTGTTTTGAAAGAAACCAACATAAATTGTTTTGACCCTATTTCTTTTGTTCAAGTTTTTGCAAAAATAGCATGTGTTGCCAACATTCAAAATAATGTTCATCCGCTTTTCATCCATAAATATCATTCATCCATGGACACATGGCAAAATATCCTTCCACATCAACAAAAATTCTATTTTATAGTCAAAGAACATTTTCCTAATATTATGTCTACATGGATAGAATATTCTAAAAAAGATTTGGTCATGGTCATGCATTCATGCTTGCCTCCTCATGTTCATGCTCGTAGGCTCGTGGATTAGCATCCTTGGTGTTCATGGGATATGTTGAAAATAACAAAGTGTATTGATTGTGGAATCTAAATGGGAGGAAGATTTCCATTGCTTCAAATGTGGAGTTTGATGAAAGTACATCAACAAACGAACTTATCCAATCTAAACTTTCCAATGATCCACAACAATACTTGCATGTGACAAGGGAGTGGAAGAACAAATAATCCGAATTAATCAACTCTACTTGGGAGCTAGTGCATTGCCGCCATGACAAAAGATTATCAAGTCAAAATGGGTTTTCAAAATTAAGACCAGGATGGATGGGACTCTAGAGTGATATAAGACGAGGTTGGTTGCAAAGGGTTTCACACAAGTGCATGGATTTGATTACAATGGAACTTTCAATGCTATAATAAAACGTTATTTAATTTCGAACATTTTTGCTCTAGCAGCAACCAATGATATGCACATCATATAGTATGATGTGCACAAAACTTTTTTGTATGGAAAATTGGATGAAGAAATCTTCATGGAACAACCAGAAGGGCACATGAAGGACATGATGTTGGTGTGCAAATTAAAGCAAAACATCTGTGGCTTGAAGTAGGTAACAAGGCAATGGAATTACAAATTTGATTTTTTTTTCATTACATACAATTTGTTGGCAGGCAACATTGATTCATGTGTCTATCACAAAAATGGACACGTTGAAACAATGGCTAAACTTTTTGTTGACAATGGAATCAATTGCTCAACTAATGGGACAAAACTTGTTCATATGCTACAATATCTACATAAACATTTGGAAGTGACACAAGGAATAAACAACTATTATATTGGTTTTGAGTTGCATCACTATTGTAGCAACCAAAGTTTATTCATCAACCAATAATGGTAGATAATTAATATCATTCACCATTTTGGGTTGCAAGACAATAATCCAACCATAACCCCAACTTATTTTCACACTCATCTAGTAGTTGCAACAAGGGAAGACACTCCAATTTTTGCACCATGCAAAGTTCAACAATAGGATGCATTATGTATGCAATGACACTCATAAATCCAGACATAGCTTATGTTGTGAGTCATGATTTTAAAATGACCTACTCAAATGCATATTTGGAAAGTGGTGAAATACATGTTGTGTTATCTCCATGCAATTTAAAATCATGGGATCATGTATAATGGAACAATTATCAACAATCATCTAAAAGGATGTTTTGATGCAAATTTTGTAGGAGATCATATTGATCATAAGTCCCAAACATGGTATGTTTTCACTTTTGGAAATGTAGCCATAGCATGGAACAACAAAAAAACAAGTTTGTACCTCATTATCCACTATAAAAATTGAATATATTTTTGCTTCTGCAATGACCAAAGATGTTGTTTGGCTACGTTGGTTCACGTCAAACATTAAAGTGCCACAAAGCAACCCCACACCAATATTTTAAGATAACCAAAGTGTAGTTCACTTAGTGAAGAATCCAAATTTTCATCATTATACCAAGGACAATATCAAACTATAGTATCACTTCATTTAGGAGAAGAAAAAATCAAAGGAAATTGATATTCATTACATTCCTACAACATATCAAATTGTTAATCTATTGATGAAGCCATTGTCACTAGAAAAGATTTGTCATTTACATAAGCAACTTGGGGTTGTTTCAAAGGAAACTATTTTTTTTAGACTATTAAAAATTACATACTCACTTTAGTAGTCAAAGATCACCTACACTAATCAATGGGAGTATGTTTGGGATCCTACATTGTTTTCTAGTTGAATAAATTGTAATGAAGTAGTTTACATTCATCCAAAAACTCAGTGCTAGGGAAAAGCTTTGTGCATTTTGAACTATTCATCTTCATTATGATTGTGACCAATTCTTCAGGTCATTGATCTTTTGTCTCCTATTTGTTTTTTTTCTTGTTCTTTGGTCTTGCCCATGTTGGTGGAGTAAGTTATTTGTTGTTGCTAAGTGGTAGAGTGTAAGCTTATGAAAATAAGCTAGTGAGCAGGAAATTGTTATATATTTCATGCATACTACTATAATTATGTGAATATATTAATATCATGTATGCAAACATCATTGTGTGTTTGGCAAATGCATTTTTTATCTATGTTTTTTTAATTTTCTTCAACCATAAGGTTGTTTGAGGCAACTAAAACAATTAGCCAAACATTGGTAGTGAAACTCTAAGCTCTTTTGGATAAGTATGATTTGTGAAAGAAGATTTTGGCATATGTATAAAACAAGGGATCAAACTTGGGAGAAATGACCATAACTCTTAAATCCATTGTTTAAGGTGTGACAATTTAGGATTGGAGGACCCTTTCCAAGGCACATATTTTACGCACGCCATATCAAAGGCATGTCAATATGGTAAACAAACAAAAAGGTCTATGTCAAATTACACAAAATGTCCATCAAATCTACATCTTAGGAAGATTTTCAAAAGTGTATTACGTGGTCAAAAAAAAAAGGAAAAAATGGCTAGAAGAATGGACAAAAATGTGTATGAATGCAAGATTGTGACCATGGAAATTGAGCACACCTATAAAAACAAGGCGTTGTTTGTTCTAATTTGTTTCATGGTTTTAATCTCTAAGTGATTTGCTAGTTAAGTTGGAAGTTGAGAGGTTTTATGGTTTCAAAGTTTCATAATGGTTTTGTTCATTCCTTTCTTGCTACAAACAAAAAACACTAGAATTTGGGTTTCATCATACTACTTATTGATCTCAAAATTTCATATACATCATGTTTTAAATTTCATATTCTAGATTTCATATTTTTCCAATGTTGTGTTTCTTAACAACTTTTGATTTGGGACAATGCATAATTGATAGGAAAACCCCATTCCTTGAACATAGAAAAAAATAATTCAAGTCATCATGCAATGGTTTTTGGGCAATTTGAGCAAATTTGCTAATATTGATTGTTTGTTCTTTCTTAACAATGTTTCAAATACCTTTATAAATTAATACTTTTTTTGATTATTATTGATTGAAAATTATGATTTTTCAATACCATCATGCAAGCTCTCCATTTTTCATTTGATGGAGGTGGTGGGAAGTGGGAAGTTGATGCCTATTATATGGATCATTTGGATACTGATTATTCTAGGTATTAGCTATAATTTTTTTGTTTTTTGACAAGGTGTTCATTCGTAATTAACATTAATTTATTTTTCTTAATTGCATACCTCCATAGTTTTCTCTTTCATTAATACCCCATTCCTCATGATTGCAAATACATATTTATGTAGGTTTTTAATTTTTGTTTGGTGCAATTTAAATGGAAGCAAACTAGTTCTTAACCTAGATCATGCTCCAAATTCTTAGGAAGTTTTTAAAACCAAAGTTTTGCAAATCTAGAAAACCATCTTCAAACCCACACCAAAGTTTCCATGAAATAAAAATAAAACAAAAAACCAAACTAAAGGTTCGTTTCAAGATAAAAAAATCAGACAACAATAGTAAAAACTTACAAGAATGGAAAAACTAGCAAATAGATTACAAGGGGACCAAGATGTGAACTTATGAAGCTAAACAACTAGCTCCACCAAACCCAATCGAGAAGCAAAATGATCAAAAATAAAGGCCAATGATGTGGGTGTCATCAACCATGGAAGGGAACAAACCAAAAAAACATGAGGATGCTATTGACTTTCATCCCAAATTTGATGTTGGGAGATGTTGAGAAAGGCCTTGGGTGAAACAACACCTACACTAGTACCATGGTAAAAACGACATTTTTTGGCGGTTAATTTTGTCTAGGACCAAATTTTGTGATCTTGACAACAAAAAAATGAAGGTGCAAATGATAGAAATGACTTATTTTGGAAAGAATGGGCCCAAGTTGCCACATTATGAAAAAAATATCATATTTAAATAATAGGTTCCAACATGTGGCTAAATATATAAGAGGAACATTACATTTTTCTATTTTCCCATTTGACCTTTAACCAAATTTGGCCAAGTCATCTTGTTGGTGATCATTAATCCACCCGCCTCACAAATTTGAAAATAAAATAAAATATCCAAACATTATAAATATCCCATCTTTAAACTAAATCAATATTTTTGAGTCCAAATTCAATATCTACCAAGTTAAATATAGCCTTTATGAGGCCTCACTTGAAAAGGCAAAGGTATTAGTGTAGGTGTTGGTTCACCTTAATTGCTAAAAGAATACATTAAAGTTTGACATTCAACTACAACTTTTCAAGATTGGATTCCACAACAATATTTAGTTTCCAATAAGGAAGTATATTCTTTTTAGAATTGGCTATTAAATCTTACCTCCAAAAGACAAACTTGATTTATTACAAAAGATGAAGAATATCATTTGCACATGGATAATTGAATTTGAATGATTTTTGGAAATATAACTAGACATAATTAATTGTGATTTGTTCAAGGGCATAAATTAATTGGGATGTTCTACATCTAAAAGAAGTATAATGTACCATTTAAATAAATTATAAAATCAATAATTCTCACAAGATATGGTGTTTTCTATTACAACTTTTAATATTTTGTTGGTTATTTTTTAAGCACAACAACAAATGTGACCTAATAAGTTGTTAGCACCCCCAAGTCAAAACTCATTAACACAAGACCAATAAGAGTCTTACATGCACACTATTGGGTTTGAACTAATGTTGAGTGGTTTTTTATTTGTTTAAATAACCAATAATCTTAGTTTTAAAAATATTTTTAAAAAATAACCTTTGATTTTATTTTAATGATTTTTTGAAATGAAAAACTTGCTAGTTCTATTTTTTTAAATTGTTAAACCTCCCTAATTCCTAATCAAATTGGTTATCTCAAGGCTAAAGAATAGGTTATTATATTTGACAATTCTTTGGTTTAAAGAACCTAACTATATTACAATTACGAAAAGGTTGTTTGAAGCATTCATTTGCAATTGTTGGTATTTAGTAATTAGTGAATTGACATTTCATCAAATCCTTTGTGTCATTGATTTGGTTTTCAATGACAAGTTTTCATGGGAAAATACAAATTACAATCCAAGAATTGAATTTAGTTGAAAAGCCTTTGTAATAATAAGAAGCAAGTTTCCAACATAAAAAAGAGCCATCCCTTCGTTTAAAAGAGAACTTAGGTGCTATTAGTCAAACATGCATTTCCACAACATATTAGTCTTTTTTTTTATCCATATTCTATATAAAGTGTTTTTTTCTCATTGAAGAGTTTGCAATGTTGTAGCTTTTTGTAAAGCTCCCGCTTGCATACATATTCATCTGGTAAACTTTTTGCCTTCTTTTATCTCAGGGAATTTTTTTAAATTCTTGAGTTTCACCACTAGCTTTCATTGTTATGTTGAAAGATCATCTTAATAATTTTCCTTCGAAAGATCAATGGATTGTCGATGATGTACAAGTTCTTGTTCAATGTCAAAATGGCAACCTATTTGCATTAGTCACAACAATCGATCTTCATTGCAACATTCAATTTTATTTTTTTGTTGGATCAACAAAATCTACAAGTTTTTGATGCCAAGTTTAGCTAACAATAGTTAAAATTATATCAATTCTTGATGCCAAGTTCAAAATGAACAATTAATAGGTAAAACCGACATAATTAATCATGAGACATTGTAGAATATATCAACTTTCAACTAGTTTATGGTTGACTTCAATGGACACAATTTGGTCAATATCAATACCATTCCATGAAGGCACACAAAGAGGTGTTCCAACTTCCAACCTTGGTTACACCTACAATTGCATCCACATTAACCACAAGAAGATCCTTCTCATGGAAAACACATTTGGGCATGATCCTAAAAACACAAGGGAAAACATCCTCCTCATATGCATCCTTGTATTTTTCTTTGCTAACCAAATTGATGTAGGCTATGAACTAATCAAAAAAATGATAGATGATATTTATAGTGAAAATTCACACACATGTTTCATTTGCAAACTTCTTTGATCACATGTCACCTTTAGATCAAAAGCCAACATGCATCACATTTTGATTGTGCATGGGCCCAAAGCTAATGCCACTAAGATATATCTTAATTGCAAGGCTCTTCAAGAACTTCAAAAGTGCATGGAATAAGCCCAATGTTGACATTCGCACAAAACTCCTTCACCTGGAATTTTCCAAATTAATAGAGCTCATATGCATGTCAAACCCTACATGCCATAGACAACAATCTAGTCACCTTCATGCAATATGCAACTAGAACCTTTTGGCCACTTATTGGTTGTTCCAAGTCCTTCCACAACCTTAACTTGTAACATTATACACTAAACTTCATTGATGGACATAAGCTTGTCCTCCATCATCTTTTGTGTCACTTGCACTAATGGTAATAATAAATGTGGGAACTATGCTTATTTTTTGTACTTATTTATTCATGTAGTAAAGTTCATAGTTCAAAGTTCAAATGTTGTGCCCAAAACTTAGTTATGATTATATTTGTCTTCATTTCAAACTCAATATCCTTATTTTTCACCTTTGGCACATTTCTAATTAATGGGAGTGTTACAACAAGTCTTCTACTTGTACAATATTTAATCTACCTTGTTCAAATAAAAAACAAATTAACACATACCACATATGACCAAAAGGGTTTTAGGTTTGACATTTGACACATTTAATTGAATTGTTGTTCCAATTACATAAGCAAAATGTTGCCTCCATCATGTCACAAACCATAAATTGTAGAAGTTTTTAGTCTAAGGTCACAGATTAGAAATTGTAAACAATAGCTAGTAACCCCTTGATCTTGGTCACATGCATAGATGATAAACATTTAATGCAAGGCCAATAAAAAAATAAAATGAAAGCAAATTACATCACATACAATATATACTAGAACAAGCATGCAAAAATGCAACAAATGGAAAACAACATAAAAATTTCATGATCACTTTTCAAAATTTGCAAGATATAATTGAAGGGAAATTGGGAGCTAAGGATGTGTTTAACTACACAATGACTAAAAGATAGGAATGGTGAAATGCAATTTACTATGTAGTCAATCATTACCACTTTTATAGGTGCCTTAATGAAACTATTTAGTGAACTAGACCCATGATTTGTAATAATGTATATAAGGGATCCAACATAAGAGCCAACATGTTGTGAACCCTTTTAGGTTAAAACTTTCACAAGAAATTTAAGTATGGATAAAAAACATTTACTTTTTGATATTCATTACAATATCACCAATTCAACAATTGAATACCCACCAATAATATATAATCATCAATCATGTTATTTGGTATAACATGATTCATGATGTCTTGTTGAAATGTCAAACACATCATGATTGCCACATCCAATGCATCACTCAATAGTTAGTGAAGTGGATTCAATGCACAATTGAAACAACGAGATTAAAGTTATCCACAACAATTTGTGCAATGTCTTGTGATAATGGTGGAGGAACTTGACTAACAATATTGGTTTGTGTTTGACAATTATAACAAAACAATATCGTTTCTTTGTACATCAATAAACATTATGTTTATTGAAAACAACATGCATCTTGAAACATCACAACCTTACTTGCAAACCTACACAAAACAAAACAAAATAAGGTTGTTCTTATTTTACAAATTTAAATGAAGTAATTTGTTCCTCATAATTTTTTTTATGAAGTTCAATTGGGATCCTTCTATTTGTAGCCAAAAAACACAAGACATTCAATATGGAACTTAAGTCTTGTCAACTATCAACATCTCATCAAAATCACCAACTTGCACCCAAGCCACATCTTGTTTAAGTTCAAAAGTATGTAATTATTTTGGAATATGTTTACATTAAAAAAATCAATATTGGGTTATATGGAATTGAAGCCCATTCAATTTCAATTTAGAACCAATGTTGAACAATCAATAAATGACCTTGAAACCAAATGCCACATAATGATGCTAAAAAATGACTGCATGTTTCGGTATAAACAAAAAAATCATAGTTTGATAGTTTTCAATACTTGTGGAACTTTGATATATCATGGTGGATGTTTTGAAAACATTTTGTAACTAAAATGTTTAATTAATGGTGGTTTACATCCCAATATATAATTGTATCATGAAATTTGAGCAAATATTTAAAAATGAATTCTTAATTGGAGTACATTTTCACAATGCAACAACCTTGTCATGATGTTGCAATTGTAAAAAAAGATTGCAAAGGACTAGATTTAATGGTAGTTTATTCGTGAAATTTTGCACATGTAAATAGACAACCATGAAGAAGAATTTTTTTCATTAAAATTTTCAATTTTTTTCTAGTTGTGAAGTTCATATTAAATGTTTTTAAAACATTTGTTAATACATTATGCTATAATAATGATGAAGACTGTGATATTTTAAAGTTGTAAAATGTTCTTCCATTGGAGATGTAGATGCGCTAAATGTTGTTTTTACCGTTTTACATATAATAAAAAATGGTAATCTACTATCAAATAAGGATTCTAAATCAATGTTTATAAAATTATTGGTGTACTTTTGCACAATGATAGAACTACCAATCAATTGCATATAGATGGGTTTAACAACTTATTTTATGTTTAAAGCTCAAATTAACTACATGTGATTTTTAGAAAATTTCAAAGTGAATGAAATCTTACATGTTGCTATTTTTTATACTATATGTACTCCTAATTTTCCCTAAATTTGTTTACACCATACCATACCATGCATCTGCCTAAAAAATGTTGAACTTTTTCTATATTTGCAATCTAAGATGTAGAATTAAACAAATGACTAATGACACCAACATGATTAAAGTGGTGATTGTCAAAATCCAACATGGCATACAAAAAACATGATAATGTTAAAAAGGCTATTTGTTTACAATACGTAGCAATAAAAAAAACAATAGCATGAAAATTGAACACAAAAAAAACCTTTTTAATTTTCAACTTCCAACCATTCCTTACATTTTGCAAAATTTGAACTACACCCCCACATGATGGTATTCAAAAACCACCATTTTTTATTTACAACATAAAATAAGGCCAATTAGGGTTCTATTGATGATGTGTCAAGAAAAAAAACCATTGCCCCCATTGCCCACATGATCCACAATCTGCATGATGATGAAAATTAAAACATTTTTTTTCTATGGATGAACTTATTTATATACACATACCAACATTGCAATCAAAAATCAAGAATGCCAAAAAAAATAAAAATATTATGAAAGCAAAATTTTCTAAAAAGAAAAATGTTATAAAAAACAAAAAAAATAATTTGTAAATGAAAAATGATAGCTAAAGACAAAAAAAAATTCTTGTCAATTTTCAAATTCTAACCACCACTTACATTTCACACAATTTGACTTACACTTGACATGGTCTATTCAAACACCAAACACCATTGTGCTTTTTGTGTGCATCAATAAAATAATGCCAATTATGATTCAATTGACACCTTGTGAATATTTAAAAAAAAAAAAATCACCACAATCTATAATTTGTAGCAATAAGAACAATAATAATGAAAATTAAAGATGGAAAAAACCTTTTCACTTTTCAACTTCCAACCATTGCTTACATTTCACATAATTTGACTTACACTTGACATGGAAAAAAACCTTTTTAGTTTTCAACTTCCAACCATTGTTTACATTTCACACAATTTGACCTACAACTGACATGGTGGTACTCAAACACCACCACCACCATTCTCGATAGCCGATGAAACAATGTATCAAACGCATTATTTTTTATTCATTTAGAAAGGGGTGCTTTACTTCTTTGGAAAAGGGGGATGCACTTTAAAAAAACCTTGGTGCTTATATCTTCAAAAAACTTGAACCTATTTTACAAGTACAATAGCCTTGGTTTAGGTTATAGTTCTAGTTTTCAAAAGATGTAATTTCGAGGTTTGGATTCAAGTTCAATTTTCTTAATTTCACGAACCTTTGGGCCAGATACCTCAAGACCTAACCTAGAACCTCAACCTGCCAACATTGGTTTTAACACTATTTCAAATGACATTAAGGTTTTGGGCATTCCATTTGGTTCCTTTTCTTTTGCTTCTTCATTTTTTCAGGATGCCCTTGACAAGAATGTGTGCCACATAGAGGTGTTCTTGAGGTTAAGAGACACCTAGTTGGCTTTGGGATTCTCTTTTCATTGTTTGCCCAAATGCCATTTTATATTTTTTGTTCTTCCCCCACTCCCAAAGTTTCAATGCCAACTAGTTTTTTTGGACTTGACCTTCATCTGGGTATTTGGGAGGATTTTGGGCTTGGGTTTTTTTATAGTGTTCAAAAGTTCTTCATATCTAAAAAGGGGTTATGTCTCATTTCCATTGAGGTAATTGCTCCAATGCTTACTTGAAGAGCTTGGGGCTTGTGGCCCTAATCATTGTATCCAAATTCTTGTAGGATTTTTGCCCATTTTTATTAAATGCCATAGGTGCAAGAAGTGTAAGTTTGGTTTCATTCTAGGCCCACTTAAAGTTGACAAGTGACCTTTTTCTTTCTACAACACAAGCTTGCATTTCACCTTTCAAGCAATTAAAAAAATGGGAATGGATTGTCTTCAAGAGTTCATTTCAAAGAATTTGCATGAACATTCATTTTCTAGCATTGTATATGAGATGTTTTTGGATTTTCATCATGCTTATTTGAGATCCTACATAAGCATGGGTTTGATATTTAATTTTAAGTTCTCTTACTCATTTCATTATTTCATATGACCTAAGTCATTTTCTCTTCAACACTATGCATTAGGTTGGACCTCCCCCATTTGATAGCTTGTTTTTTGGCCCATTGTAACTATGGTTAGCCTTAATGGGGATACGCTTTCTTCGCTATTCACATCAGAGGGGGGGAGGGGAGGAGAAATGCACCACAACACACAATGCCATTCAAGATGCTTTTGCTTTCATTACAAGAAAGGCTAAATTTCATGCTTCACTTGAGCATACACATGTCCTTCCATAACCCTCCTTCCAATCTTCACATCAATGGGTCAATATTATGTTCATCACAAATGTGGTTTGCACATTGGTCAAGGTTGTCATTATTGATCCAACTCAAACACATTTAGTTTTGCAAACTATGGTTTTTTGAGGAGCGACCATGATGATTTAAGCTCGTGCAAAGGACAAAGTATCTTGTAATTGACACCTTAGGAATATATTTCTCCTCCTTGCAATAGAGGTATTTGGATGCTTACACAAATAAAATGACATTTTTTTATTAATGTGCAAACATGGTGTGATTAGTCAAGGGCTTTGAAGATTATCCTTTGTTGGTTTTACATTCATTTTTAAAGCAAAGGGTGTCAATGGTTATAACAAAAGTTTAAGAAACTTCCATTTTGAGGTGAACATTTGTTGATAGTGAGGTCTTTTTTAGGTTAGGTGTTTTTACATGTTTCCCATCCATTTTTTTGTTTGATGTGTTTGATGTGACATGTGCAAGGTTTAAGGTCCGTAAGTTGTTCTTTTGCCCTCTTTGGCAATTGTTGGTAGTTTTATTCTATGATCTCCATTGTTGTGTTTGCTTTTTTGGGTGTTATCTTTTGGTTGGATGGTGGTCTTCTTTTTCTTGTTCCTTCACTTTCCCTTCCATGTGGGTGTTTTTATTTTATAAAATTTAGTAAGGTTTCATCATTTTTCAAACATAACAATCGTTTTGCCATAATCCACACAAAAAGGTAAAACTATTCTTAATAATTATTTTTTGATGGCATATGTGACAACTTCTGATATGATTATATGTGATTTTAGTGCTTATTTGCATTTTATTTCCTGCATGACCAAGTTACACTTTGCTATTTCTAGATTGCAATTTGTTGGTCAAAAAGTTTGAAGCCATAAATACTAAGTGAGAGGTCATTAGTTGTTGGGAATAATGAAGGAGGTGTAAATGGGGTAAGAATAGTTTGGTAACCTACACCGTCTTATTGGTTATTAAGCACAACCATCTTTCAGGAGAATAGAGATACCTTCTTTTCATTCATGCATAGAATGATAATGGCATTTTCATATGCACAAATAACATAATTTATACGGCCAATGAAAGTCAAAAGTGATACCTTTCAATATCTAATTTTTTGATAATAAAATGTGTTATGGACTAGGTAATTGGCAAGATCATGCAAGTTAATAACAACCATAACTTACACTAGTAAGAATCAAGATGCCCTTTTCTCACCTACATAAAATGTAGTTATGAAATCTTCATCCAAGTAGTGAAGGGTTACAAAGTTGTTAGGCCAATGAGAGCCCGACATGGTACCTTGTGTTAATTAGTAGGTCACTTATGAAATGGAGGTTGAAGGTTGTGGGTTGTAACTTGTGACTTGACAACCAATCAAAGTGTCAAAATTCTCACAAGGGATGGTTATGGCTTGAAACTTGTGCCGTGATACCCAATTAGAAGGTCGAGATTTTCCTTAGGGATGGTTATGATTGAGAGAGGGGACAAAAATATAAGTCCAAAATTGACCAATCTCCTCACAAAAACTCAGAACATTATCAATCAGGATTCAGTGGAATCGGCTGATGTGAGAGGACAATTCTACCAGAAATTAGGATTTCTTTTGTGCGGAGTTGTCATCCTCTCCGCTGGCTCTTTTTAATCAACTTTCGGAATCGTATGGGGGAAATACGCGTGCTTCGTGTGCAGAGGACAATTCTACCGGGATTTAGGACCTTCTTGTGCGTGGAATTGTCATCCTCTCCGCTGGCTCTTTTTTGACCTAATTTCGAAACCGCAGGAGGGAAGTACGCGTGCGTCGTTGTTGGGAATGCTAGTCACTGGGAAGGGGATCTCCGCATTCCCGCGACAGTTGCAGCTCCCGGCATTTTTCTCCCTTTTGCTTCGGGAGAAAGCCTCTGGACGTGGTGGAAGCTTTAAAGACTAGTTGGAGCGAATTTGGTTGCAATTTGCAGGAGCAGGAAGCCCTTGGTTGGTTTGTTGATTGAGTGAGCATGCTGAGATCTCAGCAAAGAGGATGCTCTAGGATATTCGCTTTTGGACATTGTCGGCGAATTGGCCTCACTTTCAGCAAGCGTACCGAAAGGGATTTTGAGCTGTTGTTGGAAACGGAGAGAGCAGCATACAAACAGTCGCTTAAGGAGCATTTGAGGGTGGGGCAAAGAGAGAGAGAGAGAGAGAGAGAGAGAGAGAGAGAGAGAACACCATGGTGTCGTCTCTCACTTCTTCCCCTTCTCCTCTCTCAGTTTCTGTTCATTTATCCCCTTGGTCGTCTAAGCCCGCACCTTCCTCCAACGGGAATGCAAGTTGTGATAGATGCAAACCTGAGATGACGAGAGTAGTAGTTACACCACCCACCTCTTCTTCTCTCAGGTCTCTTCATCAAGGCTTGGATCGACAGTGCATCCACGTAGGGTCGTCGGCTCAAGAACGGCGGCTTATTATCCCCATGCACGTGCTCTGCTCGTCCTCTTCAACATCATCCTCCCCGCAGGCGCGAGTTTCTTCCCGTCAGGATGACTCTTCCTCCTCCCCCTTCATGCTATTGAATGTAAGTTACTCGAGTCTTGGGGAATCCACAGTATGAGCTTCTTGGTCTACTACAAATGGAAGCCATCTTTGCCCTGTTAGGGTTAGTTACCATCTCTCATCACGGAGAGGGTCTGAGGCAGAAGCTCAGAAGCAAAAGGATACTGTAAATTTTTTTTGTCATGCAAGCATTTGCTTGTCAAAGCTTCTGGCTATGTGAATCAAAAAAGTTTAGGGTAAGAGTAATTCACTTCATTTTTTTGGTTATTATTGTGCATGGAACATGCATGGATCGGCAGCATCAAACATCAGCAGATGTTAGTGATGCAACCCAGCCCCGAGCATCAGTGGCAGTTGCTGAAGCTGACAATGACCCTGAGGTTTTGATTGAGTGCCATGATGTGTATAAAGCCTTTGGGGAGAAGCAGATTCTTAAGGGTGCAAGCTTCAAGGCAAGATTACTTGTGATGCCTGATGTTGCAGTGAATGCTAGTCCTAGAATAGCAATATCAAAAGGCATAATACTAAGGGATATGAACTTGTAGGTTTGAACTGGAGATTTTCTTTGGTGAAAGGGCTTTAGCTACCAGTTAGCTTCCACAATTTGGATATGGTGGCGTAAACTGAGTCCAGAAAGATTGACACTTACTTCCTGACACCATCAATTCCACTGTTTGCAGTTTGAAAGTGCCAATTTGATTGGGGGTTTTGTTATGAGTGGGTCCATTACTGTTTCTCTTAATTGTAGTCTTTTCCCCTGGAGAAGGATCTCTTGGCCGCCTCAAGTCATTGATCCATGTGTGTGTTTGTGGCTGATTTTTGATAATTTGTTGTGGGGGTTGGTTGAATGGAAAAGATACGGCGTGGTGAAGCGGTTGGTATCATAGGACCTTCAGGTACAGGGAAGTCTACAATTCTTCGCATCGTGGCTGGGTTGCTTAATCCAGATAAGGTGAGAGCCACAAGTTCAGCTCTTCCATGCTATGCCAAGAACAGAGTCTTATGAGTGTAGCTACAAGTCTTCAGTGTTTCCTTGATGTTTTTTTAATGTTTACTGAATAATAATTGTGTTTCCTAGGGTGATGTGTATATTTGTGGCAAGAAGCGCCATGGTCTAATCAGTGATGAAGAGCTATCTGGTCTTCGTATTGGATTGGTACGTTCAAGTCAGTCACTTGCACAGCTGTTTTGTTTTTGTGTTTATTATTTTGGATGCCATTATGGGTTGTAGAGAAATCTATTATTATTTTTAATTTGTAAGTTTGTTTCTAAGAAATCATTTTTGTGGTTGTGTGACATTTTTCTTATGGGCATTGATTGGGGGTATGGCAGGTTTTCCAAAGTGCTGCACTTTTTGATTCACTCACAGTTCGGGAGAATGTTGGTTTTATGCTGTATGCTTTCCTCTTTCATGTTGGATTGCAATGTGGATGGTATGAATGTTCTGATTATGTGATATGGAGAAGTATGTGCTCATGGCACTTTGATTTGGCACTGATAGGATTTAGTTACTGGTCAATAAGAAACGTCCATCATATTTTCTTTCCAATGTTGATGTTCAGCTAAACTCTTCTGGGGTTTTGTATACATTGGTCCAATATCATGAAGAATATTTTGCCATGAGCTATTTGTGTCAGATTCTAGAGTCCAATGTCATATTGGTGCTGTGTGGTGCAGATATGAACATTCCAGTCTTTCAAATGAGAGAATAGCTGAGCTGGTCACAGAGAGCCTTGCAGCTGTAGGCTTGAAGGTTTGGAACACCTCACTTGGCATGGAGTTAGTACAGTTACTAGCAAGACCATATATCTGATTGAAACAAAAAGAAAACTTTCAGGCAAATTGACAAACTCAATTGTCACCTGACGGTAGTTTGTTTGCCAGGGGAAACAGTTTTTATTTGGTTTATCAGAACCCCCAAAAAACTGGCTCCTTGTTGTAATCCTTGCATTGAGACCAGGTCCATTTGTGCTAAGAAACTTATCTTGGACCTCAAACAGGGAGTTGAGGAGCGATTGCCCTCAGAACTCTCAGGTGGCATGAAGAAGAGAGTTGCACTGGCCCGGGCTATCATCTCCAATGACAAACGAGGGCAAACAGAGCAGGAGGTACCATTGTCATATGGCCATTATTCTGAATGAAGATCTGGGGTGTGGTTCTGAGGCAAGGCTGATTAAATTCAGGATGATAAGGTCAATGGCCTCATTCTGATTGTATCACTTCTGTTAGTTGATTGACCTGGAGAGGGAGGGATCTAGTGAGTGGAAGACAGACCCATGTGTATTGAACTTTGGTTTTGGAATATTGGTTTTGACTGCAGCTTGTCATGTACGATGAGCCAACAGCAGGTTTAGATCCAATTGCTTCTACAGTGGTTGAGGATTTGATCCGTTCTGTGCACATTAATGGTCGTGATGCCATGGGGAAGCCTGGGACAATTGCCTCATATTTAGTAGTTACTCATCAACATAGCACTATTCGCAGGGCTGTAGATAGGTAAAGCAACAAACTTGCCAAATGTACATCTGTGTGTTCAATATGCTCATTAAATGTTCAACTGCAATGTTTGTCAGTGTTTGGCTTTGAGTTCTTGTTCTAATGGGATTGTTCCTGTTCTGCTCTCAAAAACACTGCAGGATATTGTTCCTGCATGGTGGGAAAGTAGTGTGGGAGGGTACAACAGCAGATTTTGACAACTCAACTAATCCAATTGTTCGCCAGGTAATTCACAGTTTGTCCATTGAGAACCAACCAACCAAAGAGCAGGTTATGGGGTTTATGGTTTAGTTGCCCTGCAGCAAAGTGAATATGGAAAATGTTTGCATAGACCATTATTTGTTATGTGCCTTTCAGAAGGATTTTGGCTTATCTAGGTTTAGGAGTGGATTATGCTGGACATTATCTCATCAAAAACTGTCTGGTTTTTTCAGTTTGTGGATGGGAGCTTACGAGGGCCAATTCGATACTAAGCTAACATTGTCCAACTACTCGAGTGTCTCACTGCCTCAAACAACAGAAGCCAATTTGAACCTTCAAAATGTTGAGGTTCAAAATGTCTTGTAAAACATGTATCTCCTGCATGATTCAACTGGGGAGGCATGTTCGAGTGGTTACTGCTCAATCTGTTTTGTCCTCCCCACTGTGTTTTGTAACATATAAATGATGGAGCTAAGGTTTCAGTGAACAGAGTATTATCAATGCTATCATTGTGAAGTTAATGTGTGTTGTTTCCCAGGACTCTGCAAGCTTAGGTGGGTGCTTCAGAATCTAGTTCCTGCAATTTGGCACTTGAGTACTGGGCTAAAGTTCTTGAACACTAAGTGCCTGATGTTGAGGATTTACAAGTTTCTTGCATGTGCCTTTTCCAATGATGCAGCTGATATTGTGATATTTTCTTTTGATGATAGCAAGCAACTCAAGTACCAGAGGCATCTGCCTTGAGACAAAATCACTAGCTTCTGGAGATTGGTTCCCTAACTTATGACAGGTGCAAAAAAGAAACCAAAAAGCCCTGGGCTCATCATATGGCTGTTGGTGTTTTGGCCATTGGAAGCAAGGGGATGGGGCATCTTGACATGATCTCAGAGCAGATGTGTAAGTTGGGTTATATGCTGTAGTTATATCTTTTTTGAAGAGATGAGAGAGATGACTCCTATTGTGGTGGGTATGATTGAGCCACTTCCTTGTGAAAGGGTTAGTTCATTCCTGGGCAAGTCTTCCCTTATGCATAGTGTTAGTTGAATTCGAAGTCTGCAATTCTTTCTTCTAGAAAGAAGGGCAAATTGGAATGTTCTTGAAATTCTCAATGATTTTTTTGGGGCATGTGTTTCTGCATTTTTCTCAATATTTTTTTATGATGTAGGATTGCTGGAAGTAGAAAAGAGTTTCATATTGCATATGGTTTCCATGGTGTTCTTATTATGTTCCTATGGTGAACCCTCTTATGTGATCAAGTGAATTTGCCAATATTGCTCTTGATGTTCTTGAAGCTCCAAATGATGTTTACAATTGTGTTTAGATGTTCCATTAGAGCATCTCCATCAGGGCTTGCCACAAGCCTTGTTAATGTCATTTTGGCAGAGAAGAGTTTTGATGTGTTTAATCTTGTTCCAAGGGCATGTGCAGTTCATGCTATCACTTCATGCTCTCTGTCCCCAAGAAAAATCCTTCTCATCATGACAAAAGCGTGCCTTGTGTGTCTGTGAATCACTTTGCTTTGCCAAAAGCTCTTCATGACCTTTTTGGTTTGTTTTTGAGTTTTTTAAGCCACAGAGCTGAGCTTCTCACAGCTTTGTTTTGTTAGTTTGGTCTTTGTCTTGCTACTGTGAGGAACTCGGCTCCTCATGGCTTTGCTCTTGTTTCTTTTTTTGTTCGTTTGTCTTGCTACCATGGGGAGCCAAGTTGCTCATGGCTTTCTTTGTCTTGGCTTCCTTGTTGCTTTTCTCTCCTTCTCTTTTTGTCTTGTTGCCATGGGGAGAGTCTAGCTCATGACAACTTTGATATTTGTTTTTTTCTTGTCTTTGTCTTGCCTTCTGTCTTGCTGACAGGAACTTTGCAGCTCCTTGTGGGTTCCCATACTCTCTTTTTTTCTCCTATTGTCTTGTTGCATTGCAAGCGTTGATTTTTCTTTTTCTTTTCATTATATTATTGTTGCAAGGAGCTCAACTCCTGGACTCTGGCTTTGATCTTGCATTTTTTTTTCCCATGATCTTTGTCATGTTCCTGAGCTCTTTGCATGACTTTGTTTTTGTTTTCTTTCCATTCTCTTGTAGTGGAGCTGGTTCACGTGAAACTGTTCCCTGGGTGCGGTAAATTGATCACATGAAGTCAGTGTGTTGGAGCAGTTTGATGCCCAACTGATGGAAATGAACTTAGAGTCACTTTAGATGAGGGTCCAAGACCAAAAAGTGGCAAATAGAGGCTAAACCTAGATGGCATCATTTTGGAGGGAAGATCAATTGGATGAGAAGGGAAAAAAGCTCAAAGCAGAGCTCATGATTTGGAGAACCAAGATGCAAGCTAGGGTACAAGGCAGGGTCCCACTCAAGGATTCAATTTGTTTGAAATGAGTCCAAATTGGTTCCTAGGAATTTGGACCCTGGACCCCCTTCACCAGCTTTGTGCAACCTCAGCTACCGAGGCTTTCAACTTCACACCAATGGATTTTTCCATCTACATTCTTGAAATTGGTTTAAATTTTAATCGAATAAATTTAAGTATTAGTTTAGCCGAATCACACTTGGGGTATATAACAGGAATGTTTTCCTTCAAAACTAAATTTGAACTTGAACTTTGATTGATTATTAGGAATTGTATAACTTACAAGTTATGTCATTTTTATTAGTTTTTTAATAAAAGTATACATTGAAAGCAGTATGGTTAAAAATAATCATAATTTTGATGATAAGAAAATGTTTTTCAGTGTGTTAAAACAAAGCTTAGAAACTAGCATCACTATATATTTTAATCAAAAAAAATCAGAAGAAAGAAATATGTATTTTCAAATTGTTTCATATTTTAACCACAAATAAAATTAATGGATGTTCTACATGATGACATAATTTTTTAGTATTTGAAAACAGCAGATTTCATGAAAATGATGTTAGAATTTATAATTTCTGAGGTTACAATATAAAGTATGGTTACATTAAGTTGCTAATAATTAAGTTACATTTTGAAGGTTTGGAACAAAGTAACTGACATGTACACAAAAAATGTCATTATTTGATTTTAAAAATAAGACCCACCTTTCCCCAATCCAAAAACTAAAAAAGAAAATTTCCTCCCACCCCACCTTAAATCTTTTAAATCTGACCCTTGTTTCAAGTTTTGGTTCTTGGTTTGTCTTGATTTAAGAGCAACTTTAGACGAGGGTCCAAGGTCCAGGAACCAATGAATTCAAGCAATCTTATTGGTCGAAAGCTTTAAATTGGTCCCAAGGACTTTAGACAAGGGTCCAAGATCAAAGAGTGGCAAATTGAGGCTAAACCTACATCGCACCTGTTTTGGAGGGAAAATCAATTGGTTTGGACCAAAAACTCTCCTAAAGGGAGAGCTCCTGATTTGGAGACCAAAGAATCAGGCTATGGACAAAGGTATAGTCCAACTCAAGGATTCAATTTGCTTCAAATCAGTCAAATTGGTTCCTAGGAAATTGGACCCTGGACCCTTGTCTAAAGCGGGCCCAAGAATCCACAATTCCTATTTAAGAGACTAGGGATAGGGGGAGAGATAGGAGACGAATCCAGGATTTTACAGAGAATTCTATAACCTACTAGTGTTCTTTCCTGCAATTGTGCCATCAACTTTTTTTCTTGGATTGCTGCAAGTTGTTTGTGCAAAATCTTGTAACTTCCCTTTTCATTTCTCATGGTACTGGAATGTAGAGGCACATTGCCATGCATAGATTGAGTGGATTCAAGGTGGCATAAAATTAGTGCTTTTTCTGAGCAAAATTTGGACCCACCAAAATCCAGATTCCCACTATGAAATCAAAGGCACCTAGGCTTTATTTGGACTTTGGTGTCAGTTTTTGGAGACAAGCTCTACAACAAGTCTGTACAGCTGATGAGAACCATTCCAACAGAGGGGGCATCATCTTTCATTTGCATACAAAGAAGGGAACCCCATCCTGCGATCTATTTGACCCAAACTAGATCAAAACTATTAAGCAGCAATTACAGTTCCAAATATAATATTTGGTAAGACTTTTACCCAACCTTTTAAACAGTCCGTAAACCTCATGAGACAGACAGCCCTATGCATTTTGATCCCCCCCTTGGTTTTTTGTACAGAGAGTATTGTATACTTACGCCTTTGATGACCTCATATATCCTTCACAGCTCTAAAGCACTTTTGCTTATCATGACTTGGCAGAGTGGTTTTGAAGTGGCAAGTGTTTTTTTTACTTGCACGCAGTAAGTAAGGAGTTCACAACATGGATGACCAATCGTAGGCTTGCACGTGCACCATCAGCAGGGTTTGGTGCTTCCATTTGGAGGACCAGATTCTGGTAGAGTTGCTGCAGGAATGGGCGCATGTGAGGGGCAAGCATTGGGTCAGTTGGATTCAAGGCCAGAGCAGCTTCCTGGATCCATGTCAATTTGCGAACTGTATCACTCCCAAGATCACATCCAAGCTGTTGTACTAACGAGAGCAACACCCCTTGGCTCAATGGAGTTGGTGTTGTGGCAAACACAGTAGCTGGATCCACCTGAAACACACAGACAAATTCAGATGATGTGAAACCATCACCTTGTACAATTACTGTTGATTGAAAGCCACAGCTGAAAAAGAGAGCAAGAGAATAAATGAACCCAAGACCAATTATCATCAAGCAGCAGGCCACTGGTTTGAGCCTTGGTGGTTCCACTTGGAACCAAGCAAAAAGGTGACGCACCTGATTGCATAACCACGAGACAATACTAACATCACTGAGAGAAAGGGCTGTGTTGAAAGCCTCCTCAAGCTTGCCCTCAGCTACCAATTTCCCCAGAACTAAAGTTGGATTGAGTGATTCCTCCAGATGTTGCAGATGTAGCACCTACAGAACAAATTTTCTCGAACTTTTAGAACCATCACAGACATAGAAGTCAAGAAGTCTGTACTCCTCTCTCATTGTCAGTGGAACAATAAAAAAAAATACATAGCAGTCAAACCCATCAACTTTTGGACTCTTCAGGAGGCAGCCTCTGGACATGCTAGCTGTCTAGAAGATCATTTTCTTTGTTCCACAATAAGAATCCAATTTGTCTTTGACATGCAAAATGAAATGACCTCTGATGATAACCAGGACCTTAATGCCCACACTTCAAAGAAATAGGAGATACTAATACCATGACCATCACAAGCCCAACGTAGATGCCACAAAGGAAATAGCAGCAAAATAAAATTAAAAACAATCAATATGCAGGTTGAGGGAAGACCGTCTCAGGAAGGGGAACATTGGCTTGTGAGACAAATGAAGCATTTGCACTCGCAGCATTCTCCACCAAAGCAACTATCTTCTTCTGGCTCTCTGCCATCTCTCCCTTCAATGCATCTGCCAGTGATGATGCCACTGTCACAGTATCCTGCACCACCCAGAAATTTGCTCCAAAGTCTGCATCAGATCTTGACATGATACAGGGAGCTATGGCCTGGGTTTAGGTTGTAGGGTTTAGGGTTTAGGGAGATTTGGAAAAGCAGCAAGCACCAAGGACGAACCTTCAGAGTGGAAGCCAGTGCAGTGTGTGATGCAGCAAATTGTTGCTGAGTGTGGGAAGTGTGGTTGGCCATGTTACTAGCAAACGTAGTGTCAATCTGCTCAAACATGACTTGGCATGAACGCTCAAAGGCTGGTAGAAGAGTGCTTTCAAGACATGCTCGCAAAGTCTCCTGCACACCTCACAGAATGAACACACCCATAAAAAAACCATAGATTACCCGAAACCCCTATAAATGTCTGTAGTAATACACTTTGACTGACAAAAATACTAACAACTCGCATGTTTATCACTCTGGAAAATGATAACCAACCTGCAATGCCGGTTTGCCAACAGTGTGGAATTGGACCTGGAGCTGCCGAGCAAGCGTTGCCTCCAACTTCACTCCCACTACTTTCTCTAATTGTGGAACAACTTTTTCTGTAATTCCCTTCTGCACATCCTCCAAGAAGAAAATACATGTATCCTTGTGAGTGTTCAGATTCCCCCACAATTTATGACATCCTCCATGGGTAGAATAAACCATGTAAACTGAGGATGAAAACCTATCTGAAGACAACAAAAGCTAATATGATTTGAGATGCATGAAGATCTTACCTGGAAAGTTTCCATTACCACAGTTGAAATTGCCTTCTGGAGAGGGGGCAACACAGCTTGAGTTATGGTTGGACCAAGGGCAACAAATTCCTTCTTGAATCCACGCTCCAAAGCATTTGGCATATCCTTTGATACAAGGTTGCTGAGTAGTGTGTTGACTTGTTGCACTCGCTCCTTCTCTGATTTCTCCCTCTTTGCATTCTCTTCCGCCACTCGAGCCCACATTGCATCCACATGAGCTTTCAGGACTTTTTCCATTCTTTGGCCCAGTGCACCTATTGACCCAGCCAACAATGCTTTATTGTCCAGTTAAAAAAATCCAGCACAAATCATCATTGTACCTGCATGATCCAGCGAGTCACTCTAATTTTCTCATAATCCCAAATCATGCTGGTTGAAATAACAATAATCACAGCAGAAGATCATGAAGAAGAACAACAACAATAAGAAGTTCTATTCTCACCTTCTATGCGCTTTCCTTCTTTTGATACAGGCACTGCCACCATGACTGATACTTGCTTCTGCAAGTCATTCTGCATTGTAATCAACTGAACCCAAATTTTCCATCCCAACCCAGTTTGAGTTTTCTGTAAGTTCTCAGTTACCCACAGTCATAATGAGAAAACCAAAGAGAAGAAACAAAGGCAGTAGTCTTGAGCCATTGAAGATGATGCAAAAGATCCAAAAGAGTTGTACCTGATTGAGTGATTCCTGCATCACAGTGATTTGAGCTCCAAAATCCACAACACTAGAATTTGATCCCACACTTGGTGCCTCTGGAAAGCTGGATACTCCGGGAATCTGTGCAGATGTTAAGCCTGGTACACCCGTGATTCCGCTGCTCCCAGTTGTCTTGTTTTTGTTTCTATTTTTTCCCTGTGCACCCGTTGGAATTCTGGGGCTGTCATCGGTGACGTTCACCATCTTTTCCCTAGATTGATCTTTGGCTAGGAGAGGTTGTCCAATTTCGTCCAACAATCCTGCCTCTTCTGCTTTTTGAGCTTCATCCTTCATGTAAGACTCAAGAAGCTCAAATTTTGATGTTGTCAGGGTGTCTTGTCGATCTACAGAATCACTGCTTCCATCATTGAAAATGTCTGTTGAGCCTGCTTCCACACTTAATTCTGATTGATCCAAGGTCTCAAGCTCCTCCTCTGCTTCCAGGTTGAAGTCCACAGCATGACCCAGATTTGTCTCTGATGATTCAAATTCTGTAGTCTTCATGGCCTTGAGAGTTGCACTAGATGCCATCTCCTTTTCTCGAGTCCTGCTCAATTCCTGCATATCTGCTGCATCCGATGGTTTTGCCTGCCCCTCTACAAGAGACATTAGGTGCGACGGTGTGAGAAAATGGGGTGGGAGAGGACCTCCTCCATTGCCATCACTCATTTTCCCTGCAAGTTGACTTCTTGTTTCAAACTCATACTTGTTGGGTTTTGAAGTTCCAGTCTTGGTGGTGGTGGTGGAATTGGGTTTTGTGTGCTGCTGCACAGGTGGTGCTGGGTCCCCAGGTGCCTCCCTACTGTCTTTCTCCAGCAAACTGTCTTCCACCAAAGTGTCAGTACTTGCAGCTGACTTGTCCAGCACCTTCACCGATTGAAGCTGTGATGTGCCTGAGGATACAGGAATATGTCGTTGTTCCTTAGCAGGGCTTTCAAGTGGTGATGACTGCTGCTGCCAAGAAGATGGTGTGTCCAGGCCGTGTTCTGTCTGCAGAATGCGTTGGCTGGTCGGAACTGTTGAACTTGGCATTACACGTTCTGTCAGAGGTTGCGTAAGTTGTGTGCTTTGATATGCCAGTTTTGTCCCAAAATCCATGACTTCCCTTGACCCAGTCAGAACCCCGCTCCCCTTGCCACCAGACTCTGTTGCCTTCACCACTTCCGTTGTCACATCAATAAGGTCTCTACGATCTGCTCGCTCTGGAAAACCACCCAAACCTGATGGATCTTGTCCAGCAGCATTGGGGTTTGAACCTGCTGGTGGACCACTGCTGACCACTTTGGTTATGCCATTGTTCACTCCTTTCTGAACATCTCCAGATGGTGAATCTTTTGCTCTTGCAGCAGATGTCACTGCTTTCAAGTCTTCTGTGAGGAGTGGATAGCACTGTGAGACTTGAAGTGGGTAGACCTGGATAGCCTGGGGTTGAATACAGTACACTTGCAGGTATCCATCTCCATCTTCTGTGACTTTATCTTCTGTGACCACAAAGCTCAAAATTGGTGTGTAGACTGAGAACTCTGAAATGTAGGTCATTTTTGCTGTTGCTGGGTTTGTACCAAACTCAACATGAATCACATAGATAGCATTCTGCTTTGCATTTGCAATGATAAGCAGGCTTGATTGGCAAGCTATGGCAACTTGGTTGAAAAAAACATCTTCAAGTTTTGCTCCAGAGTTAGAGCTCTCAAATTGCAGTGTCTGAATGCATTGCCACACTATTGAACTCCTTCGAGTTAGGGGAGCCCCAGACTCTGGTGCCCATAATTTCACCACCCGATTCAGAGGACCCTGCACTTGTAAGTATTGTCCAAAAAGTTTGTCATAAAATATGCAGCATTTGCACAAAGCATGCAACAACATAGAAAAGACTCCAAGGAGCCAGTACCCATAAAACCCATCCCCACCACATTAAAACATCCTGTTTGCCTAGACTGACCACACAATTTGGTACCTATGCATTTCTGCAGAATTGCCAAAAGAGATTTGCAGACAACTGAGCCCAGACATGAATACAATGAGATTACTCAGGGACATCTGCATTTCTGCTTACCGCTGTAAGCAAGAAGGTGTTTTCTTGATTGGACAAGAATGCAATTGAAGTAACTGCATCGCCATCATGCGCAGTAAATTCAGATATGGGACTTCGTCTTTTCCCTCCCCACACCTTCACCTGTTTCCCACTCAAGCAAAATGTACACGATCATTGTTAATCTCAAAGCAGCACAATTGGTCCAAGCACAACAAGCAAGACACTCTCTATCAGGAGGATTAGTCAGTAGCAAAAAAACAACAAAGGGAGAAAGGTAGACAACAAACAGAAATAAATAAATAGAGAGAGCACAGCAGCAGGTTGAATGAGACAGGGTAGAGAGCAAATACAGTGCCATCTAGTGAGCAGGATGCAATCCATGGGGATGACCCGTGTGAAACTGCTACATCACTGACATCTTCCTCATGGCTGCCAAGCACACTAATCCCGTCCATAGGCCTCTCAAGGTCACAAATCAAAGGTTGATTTATGGAGAATCCTTCTGCTGGAGCATTGGTCTGGATTTTACCCAAATCCACTGTGACCACGTACTTTCCAATTGCTACCACCAAAACATCCTGTCATGACAAAGAGGGTCTTGATGGCTTTAGTCACATCTTTCAGGTTTCAGATTCATGCCAGCCACAGGAATGAATGAATGAATGATCCAGAAGCTGAAAGAGTAGCACCCATGTCTGTCAGTGATGATGGTCGTGGGTCTTCACAGCAATGTCAAAGACAAAAAAAGGCATAACATCCTGGCACTAAAAGCTCTGCTGAGAACTTTGGCAATATTCAAATAAAGTGATATTACGGGAGTAAATTGGACCAACACCTGATTATGAGAATGCCAACAAAGGCAGGGTTGACAAGCACCACCATCATTGACAAATTGCACTGCTGCGATGACATTAGGAAGTATGGTTCTTCCCTCAGCTGTTGACTCCTCGATGATATTCCGCACAATGACTTGCCCATCAGTACTTGCACTACAAAACACACACACACACACACAGAAGACCACCTTTATGATCCTGGTTTCCAATTCACAAAGCATATCACTTTTCATTAAAGAACCACAACACTCAGTCTGCCATAATTCCAAGCATAAGAAGTACCCTATGGACATGCCCATCACAACTTCAACCCTCTGTGTGTGTTAGGAGCATCTCCAAAAGAAATACAGCACACAAGCTTCGAGAAGCAAAAAAAGTGCATTATTCTCACCTGGCCAACAGATTGATATCTTCAGAAAAGAATGCCATATCTGCAACCCGCTGTTTATTCCAGCTTGACTGTCAGTACATGCTTTAGACTTTTGTTGAGAAACAGCACATTGCAGCTGCTCTATCAATATGACATACATACATACATACCCATGTCTATACCTACAACCTGAGAGGAGTGAATTTACTCACATTGGTATGACCTGGAAGCAGGGACTTCACACTAGTTTGTAGATTAAGAATCCGGATGGATGCATCAGTTCGACCATAGCAAATGTATGTCTTGTTTGCAGTTATCTGATTCCCAGTGTCCAATTTGGGGTCGGAAGGATACATGGAAATCGGACTTGCTTCAAGTTGAGGCAGCTGATTGTCCTTGGCATTTCGCACATTGATGTCGTACACAGTTTGCTCTCCCTTTAGAACCTGCCCCTTGGGGAGCTTCTTGATTGGTGGCCACAAGGAAGGACTGGTCATCAACTTCCCAGGCGAGAACGAAGGCTGGTCTGAAACTTCCACGGGTACCACCGCTGCTGACTCTGAAGAGATGGAAGATGAGAGG
>Ga0116227_10004995_pt1 | contig 28416 bp, 23 predicted proteins | sample S1TSphgellanicum_FD_89693 | JGI IMG/M metagenome (GOLD analysis project Ga0116227, IMG submission 89693) | Host-associated microbial communities from peat moss isolated from Minnesota, USA - S1T2_Fb - Sphagnum magellanicum MG | ecosystem: Host-associated > Plants > Peat moss > Unclassified...
AAAATTTATAGATCAACCAGTGTAATTTGGTAAACATTCGCGGGTAAAGAATGTTATGACAAGGTGCTAAATGAAGAATTTTAAAAAAATTTAATGTGCAAAATGAAGAATGTCATAACTATGTGCCAAATATGTAAAAATAAATTTGTCATCTTACTAAAGCAATTAAATGTGTTTCCATGTTTTACTTAGAAAAAAGGCTAGAACCAAGAATCGTCCATGTTGACACAATATTATTGATAACAAGTAGTTTGGAAGTTTTTACAACACCATTAGGAGCACATTATCAATTAGTTTTGTAAACATCATTGAAAAAGTCTTTGGGCACACCTAATAACAATAATGGAAACAATAATCTTGCAAACTTTGGGAACAATTTTGTGAAGATGAACATGCACAACCTAATTAAGATGTTGGAACTTTTTACTCTTTTCACTCCTAACTTTATGCACATTCAATCACCCCCTACAAACTTTACTACACATGTCCTTTTAAGGTTGGGAAAACACCCCTCCCTCGTCACACATTTTCCAAGACATGTGGGAAATATTCGCAAAAGTAAAACCCCCAATGCAACTTCAATTGTGACCTTTGGTCTTTAACCTACCTAGTACCTACTTTTAGGTGCAATCACATAGGAAAAAAAAATTTAATGTTTTATGGCATTTGTCAATGTGTGTAGAATTCCTATGATTATGTACCACACTATCTATTGGAGTATTAAGCATCCACATTTTCACCTCCTCAACCTTGAGATTTCCACTTGGTGTAAGATCATTTTGAGTGGAAATGGTAAAATGGGATGTAGATCAAGTTTTGTATGAAGTAAAAACTAGAGAGATCCAAAAATGTGTTTGTCCCTATAAACTTGTGCACAAATAGTGGAGGTTTCAAAACAGAAGTGAAAAGAAAATTTTTGCTTCTAGTTGGCTAGTGACATTAATTGGTCGCACACTGATTGTTATAGATTTGTCATTCTTAATGATTGTGAAAAAAAGTTAATGCTCCCTCAATGTATATTGTTCAACATTTATTATTTACATGTGAAGGAAAGCAAACATTAACATTAAATTTGAATGTGATCAATATTAATACCCGTTTGAATACAATGCACATTGCATAGCTAGAATTGCTCTAGTAATGCCATATGCATCAATAGCTTATATGGAGCCACAATTGCAAAAAGAATTATTGGATTAATTAATGTAACTTGTTTATTATTGTTTATTATTATTCAATAATTCAAAATTATCGACAATAGGTGGGAGTGATTGAAAAGCCACTCATTTCATTGTTTTAATAAGTTTAATTAATTTTTAATCTCTATTATTTTAAGGAGTGCTCTAAAAAAATATTAGGTGACTTGAAAATAAGAACTTGACTGACTTGCCCAACTACTTTCCCTAGTTTTAGGACATAAGTAAAAAAATTGATGAGATAAAAAAATTAGGGGAAAAATCAATGGATTTGAACTTGTTATGGTTTCCATTTAAGGTACAAGGTAAGTAAGGTCACATCACCAACTCAAGGAGCTAATTCCAAATGTGGAGATATGGGTTGTTGTTGGTGTTTTTGTATTTTTTTTTTGGTGTGGAATAGGTAGCACTTATTTTTAAGGATTATAATATTACTACTAGACTACTCAAGTGTGTGTGTAGTATAAAATAGAAACCCAAATAAAGTTATAACAATAGTACTAAATTAATATATAATATAGTTCCAGAAGTTTTATCATGCATGTGTGTAAATCAAATTAAATAGGGCTTACATTAACGGAACTGATCTACTACTATAATATTTCAATAGTTCTATATTCTATGATTATGAAAAAATTGTAGAAAAAGAAAGGCTTTATTTTCAGTTTTTTGGTGTGTAATTATCATTATTAGATTGTGCATTACTTAGGTGGAAATGGGCTTAGTTACATTAAAAGAAGGCCAAGGTAATAATGTTGAACATGTATTAAACAAAATGGTGAAATCCAATCAAGGTTTCAAACTAGTTCCCACCTTGCTTAAGTTATCAAGTATCACTTTTATTGATGATATTATTGAAACCAACCCCCTTGGCCACTTGAAAACCAGCCTTTTTAAAGATTTTTTTGATATTTTTTAAAGGAATTAATGAGTAACAAGCTCTAAAAAACTAGGTTTAGGGTTTAAGGTTAAAGGCTACATTACAAAGTCATTGTTTGCGTAGAAGATAAATTTTCTCCATGATCCCTTGACTCCTTGAAAACAAAGATGTTTACTCCTCTTCATGTTGCACTTGCATGGTTTATTGGTTGTTCAAAAGTTTATGTGTGTTCTGTGTTTTCTAAAGTTCTTTTTAAAGTTCTTTAAGGTTAAAAAATACATGTAGTTTGTCGTTGAAGGTTATTTGGTTTGTGTTTGCAAGTTAAAAGAGCAATGTGTGTTTGAATTTTTATTTTTTCATCCATCTTCTCAATGTCTTCCCTCCTACCTTTCCCTTTTTTCTTGTTCCCTTTTTGGCTACTATTGTTCATTCGTTATTCATTCCTTGTTGTTACTTGTCAATGTTGTTCACCAATGGTTTGTTGTTGTTTGTCAATGTCTTGTTGCTAATTCGTTAATGCCTCATTGTCACGAACATTATTGTTATTTGCCCATGCTTCGTTAAGTGTAATATTCATTATGGTTGTTCACTAATGCTTGTTACTACTCAGTACTAGAGGTTCTTATTGTACAACACTATGAACCACCCATTTTATGTATGTTTATAATTTGTTGTTGTTCATTAGTGCTTCATTATTATTTCTAGTTGTTACTTGCTTTTGCCTTTGTTCTTCTTTAGGTTGGTACACTCCCTTCTCTATTTTGTGCAGGTCTAGGAGCAAAGAGTTTGAACAATTTGAAGGATGTTCTTGAAAATCCCTTAAGGTAAGGAGTTTGACTTTTTTTCCCTTTTTCATCCATGAATTTTTTTACCAAAGTCTTTCATGTTTTTTTCATGTTTGTTTTTGTTTCTTTGGTTGTTTGTTGATTATGCATTTGTTTGATTGTTGGTTTTTGTATGTTTGTTTAAATGATTCTTGTTTTTTTTTTGTTTTTAAATGTGTACATTATATCGTTAACTTGTATGCTAATCATTCAAGTTTGTTGTTTGTTGTGTGTAAGATTTGTTAACATTTTATGAACACCCTTGCATTGTATTACATGTGCACTTTGCATTTACATTTTTTTTTGTGTAATGAAAGGAGAAAAGAAATGTGAATTTATTGACTTTGTAAATGCTTATAAATGTCTTGTTTTGCATGTCATAGAACTTGGATACCTAAAGAACAAAGTTATTATTTTAGCAAAACATATATTTGTTTCAATTTCTTTGCCTCATTTTATAAAATTCTTGTGAAAACTATTGCAATCAAATGAAAATGAAAATATAATAACAATTGAAAATGAAAGTGAAAGCAATCTTAGTATGTTATTATGATGGGAAAAAATGAAAAAGGGATAATGAAAATCAAACTCCAAAAACTCCATGCTCGAAAACAAATATGGAAAGGGTATAACAAAAATGCACTATGTTAGATGTTCTATTGTGTTAATTATGGGAGATGTTGAAAAGGGAAGTCCTCAAATTATGTAATGAATTTTTTATTACACCAATCCTATGAATGTACATAATCCAAGTACTAAAGAAAGAAAAGGTCTAATGACATATTATAAGACCTATGGAATAACATGCAAACCATGCGATATAACAAAAAAGTTTGAAAAGATAGTCATTAATTTAGTGAAAGGAACTGTGGAAAGACAACTATTGAAAAAAAGGCCTAATGTGTTTGGTAGTGCAATATATTAAAAAATTGATATAAATTTTTTTTGAAAAAAACATTATGTGGAACAAAAACAGTTTTTTGCAAAACCTTGACCTTTTGATCATGAAAAATAATTTTCTTTTGTAGTTTGTGAAGAGTTTTTAGTTCATGCATTTAATTTTACACTTATGTCCTCGAATTATCTTTTTTTCCAAAAAAATAATTTTTTCAAGAAATAATACCTAATTTGGTGAAAAAACTAAACAAAAATCTCATTTGCCAAAATTGGCAAATTGCATTTTTGCAACAAATTTTGACTTGTGCATGTCAAAGGGGCCACATGATATATTTCCTTTAGTCATTAACTTCTTGAGAGCTTATTGGCAACATAAATAGGTGATCATTATTTTATTTAGAGCAACAAAAACTATTAATCAAACATTGGTCAAAATTTTGACAAAATTGTTTGATCAATATGGGTGAAAAAGAAACATCATTGCTTATGAGGTGCCTATGTCAAAAATGAAGGGTCCAATTTGAATACCGTGACAATTGAATTGAAATCTATTATGATATGTGAAATTTTAAGTTTCAATGAAAGTTTTCAAAAACATAATTTTTCATGATTTTGCTAAAACATGTTAATACACTATAACCTTTTTTTTTAAATTCCAAAAACCTCAAGTTTGTTTCAATCAATTGTGCACAATCAAATTTGTAAAAATATATCATTTATTCTAAAAACTTTAGGAAAGATAAACAAGAACACAACAAGGCTTGTATAAATTCTAATCTTTGCCCAAGAAAATTGAATATTTCAATGAAGACAAGATAAATTTTAATCTTTTACTACTTGAATTATTTTTCGTTGAATTTTCTTTGAATTGCACCATTGAAAGCTTTGTAATTCAAGAATCCTACTATGTTAGGACAAACAAACAATTTTCAAAATCAAGGGAGAAGCATGAAGCCATGTTTTTTCTACTATTGACATTTTGGCCCAACAAATCCTAAGCACTATAATAATAACAATTTGAGATTCAAAAAGAGATTTTTTTTAGTTGACATTTTTATTAATCTAAAATGATGTCAACAAAAATTAAGTCAATATTTGTGAAAAAAAATTGACCAAAATCATTCTTAAGGTTGGTTATGAAACTTCTTCCAATTTAGTAGAGTTAATTGAGACATATAAAAACCTAGAAGAGGAGTTTGAAGGCACATTTGAACAAGATGAACTTGTGAACATTAAAAATTTCGAAAAAAAATCTTTGCATTTTCATTTTTGCCATAACAGTGCCTGAGAATGTTGATGGTTGTGGAAATTAACTTCCTACATCATTTACCATCCCATCTAAAGTAACCATGGCAAGTGATGCAATTTCACATCCCACGTGCTCAGAACTTCAACCAAAGCTACTTGCTCAGAACTGCATGCATTCTCTTTCTCCTATGTCATGAACTGCAAAGAGGGTGGAACATTTGAAAATCTCAATTTTCAGGGAATTCTGGGTTTCAATCAAGTGTCCCAGTGTTGCAATATCCTACTTGAACTTGTTTGATACTTGATGTTAGTTGTGATAATTCACCTGCCAAATATTTTGAAATAGGATTTCTGCATTCATTTGGTGGGTGGCATCTAATTTGGGCACAATGTGAGCAACAAACCTTCATGGGATCTCCAAAGAAAGAGGCTCTCTTACTCATAATCACTTCAACCAGGGTCTCAAGTTATCGACCACCAATAATGGTCATGCCATTAAGCACCCTGATTGTTCAAGAGGTATCAGCCCCTATTCTTCTCTCCAAAGCACCTCTTCTTCAACCTCAAAGGAACTGGAGCATGAGGTCCATGCTAAATGCTACAATGCACCCTTAGAAACCAAGACTTGAAATTGTTGCCAACCTGCTGTTGTCACAGGCATCACATGAATCCCTGCCACATCTGCAAACCATATACCAAACATGAAACATGATAATGGCTCTTTTTCAAACACATGTGAAAAAATGACTTCTCAGAAGCAATGAAAAGGCAAGGATACAATGAAGATCTTTGATGATCTCCAAAAATTAACACACCAAATATTCTTTGATGATTTCAAAAGTTCACTTTTGAGGACACACCAGGTAAGCTTTTGATGGATTCAATAAGCTGCATACTCTTATGCTCACAATAAGCTGCCATAGCCAGTGGGTCATTGCCATGTGCAGCTTCTGCTCTTCTCCATTGAGCCATAACTGCATCTGCTTCCTTCCCTGTCAACACACAGGAACCTCACACATATTAACAAAAACACAAAATTCCATCCAATCCTTTCCTACAATAGCATATATGGTTAAAACCCATAAGATCAGGAAAAAAAGAGTAGTAGACCTGATGCTTGAGTCAGATGCACCCAAAATTCATAATTGCGAGATGAGGATATCAGAGGAAGTCCCACCACCACTGGCACTGCTCTCAAAAAGCTGTTTTCACCGATCAATGAAAATAGTCAGAGTTGAAGTTAATAGTGAAATCATTTTAATAGTTATTAATCCATCCAATTGATATACTTGATTGCAATAAAATTACACTCCTCAATGGACAGGATGAAATGGTAGCAAAACTCACCCCTTCTGTTGTGCATTGCTCCACCATTCAGCAAATTGATTAGGCAGTAAAGGTGGTTGCAAGATTACAGCTTCTGCTCCTGCCTCAATCTGTGCTTGGCAAGATTTTTGACAGTCAAAAAGTTTCACATATTTATGGAATTGCAGAGAAATCTCCACAACAACAATGTGAACATAATACAACAAGTGCAGTCATAACATTATGAGCATCACTCACAAAGTATCTGACCATCACCTTCATTACGAATAGTAGAGACAAGCTGCCACGGCTACACACTCACCACACCACTTACCACTGGTGGCTGTCAATAACAGTATTTAATCTGCCCAAAATTTCAGGCAAAACATTATACAAAATCTGCATCCTGATTTTCAGTTGCATTTCAGTCAGCAACAATTTCACACCCCAAGACTCACAAATACATGATAAAGCCCTACTTCAGGGCAAACCCAGAAGGGAAGGAGGACCTCTTGAACACAGCTGCAATTACAGAGGAAAGAAAGCCAGATTTGTTGAGGATGAACCTTTTTCTCAAGACGGTCAATGGAGTTGGTGAGGGGATTCTCCACAGCCCAGAGTTGTACTCCTTCCACAGTGCACATGCCACTGCACAGTTCAACATAGATACCGAATGCACCAGTCTAATGAACAGACGAGCTTTTACTGGTGAGCTTTTACTGCCTCCCACTTTTATATGAGAGTAGATGCAAACCTTCAGATAAATTGCTGCAGGAGACCAAAAACAGACAGGCATATGTCCATAATCTTTTTCAACCTCCAAAGTTCAAATGGTAGTAATCAGATATGAAAAATCTGGACAAATTTGATTACCAGGAGGTAAAAGACCACTATCTTGGAGAAGTTTTGCTACGCGGAACATTGAAAAGGAGTCTGCAGGAGCCCACTTGCCAGTAAGCCAGTGTTCTCTCAAGGGATGTCCTGTACAGTACATGAAGGTAATTCATGAGTTACAGAAGTCTACCTTCCTCTGTGTTCCATCACATGATGCAAACATCTTCCATCACTTCCACCTTCCAGAAGTGCACCCTTCAGTTCAATGAGAGTAGATAACAAAATTGAGAACAGGATGTGAAGAGCAGGGATTTGACATAAATTGAGAAGAGGATCAGAAAACAGGATTTGGAATAGTACCACCAGACACTAGTAGAAGTGCACCTCCACATCCTGAATTGTCTATTTGCTCTGCACGCTTTACCATAAGTTCCTGAATCTGTGCCATTGTTCTTGTTTGAGCTGCTACAGTTCTTACTTGCCAGCACTTAAACCCTTGAATCCCACTCCTGAGCACCGTATGCATGTCCACTACTGGCTGTCTCTCTTTGTCTTCAGGACTTGAAAACATATTACTTGAAAGCAAAGAATAGAAGAAATCAAGTAGAGATACTTTGGTCGGGAGATCCGGAGATATTAGACCATGAATTGGTTCAAGCAGACGTCTGTTGCCCTCCTGCTGCACGGCCCGCATAAACCAAAATTGAAATCAATACCGTCAGTTTCAAGTTCACGGTAAGGGATGAAATGTGTGCTCTCCTATGAAGTTCAAGCTAGGCAATTCAGGACTACAGCTCACAAACCACACTCCAAAATCAACTAGTTTCTGATTTCTGATTCTGATCTATAGCTTCCAACATATCGTGCAAAGTATCTGGAGGCTTATGGAGGTGCAAATCTAGAACCAGAGGAAACTAGAAAGCAGAAACCCAAAACACATCGTGTCCTCAGGCGGAGACAGGTTAAGGGTTTATGGAGCCATGACCACAAGACTCGAGAAATGTATTGTAAAAAATGATAGTCACAAAGAGGACGATGGGCAACCTGGAGAAGAGAAAATGCAGAAGACGAGGTGGATGCTGGCAGTTCGAGAAACCGCGCCAAACGATTTTTCTGAAACAAGCCCGCTCTTACATTGACTTTGAAGGAAGCCCGCTTGGCAAAAGCTTGAAAAACTGCAGGTGCACAGCCTGCAATGCTTATGTTAGCCATCATGACCACAGCTTGCATTGGCTGAACAGGCAAGCCGTGTGAGAAATCGCTGGAGAGATAGCCCGGTGCTTAGCCTAAACAGTTATGCTAGCCACAATCACCACAGATTGGGTACAAAGCACATCAGAGTGTATTTTACGAGTCGCTGAGTGCAAAGAAAAGAAATAACAGAACACGACATAAGGTCTGTATTGCCGCTTCCAGGCTAACGAGACTACGTTCCGTTACGTTCAGAAGAGCGCTAGCCCCAAGCTCGTCGACGGTCGATGAAGCAAGCAACAGCAAAAGACATACGAAATTCCTCAAGTAACCAAGTGCAGAAGCGCGCAAAGCGAGCAGTAATTGCAATAAATACAAATGCTCCACGTCCCACAGACCAGGCCTGCAGCGAGTGGAACAGGGACCAGAGAGGGAAGAAAAGCAAGCAGGTGGACGCGTGGAGTTTAGGGTTTGGCGCTCTTCGACCAGGATTAGGGTTTGACGCTTTTCATCAGGCATATAGGCTTCGTCTGTGCATCTCTGTTTTCAGTTAAGATTTCAATGCATACATTTCAATGAACTGATGCACTTAAATGGACTTATCATTCATTGCTTGTATGATAACAGTTGATGTCATAATTTAAGTACAAATCTTTAATCTTCCTTCTATATATTTGGCTACATATTCAAACTAAATATAGAAATGTGGTGACTTTTCTTTTTTCCTTTTTTCTTTTTTGGTGGGACCAATTGAAACTTGAAACCTTTAAAATAATTTCAGTTTTCGATTTTTCATTTTCAATTTTTACCTTTTTCTTTTTTTTTGTATAGTGAAGAAAAAGCTGGAACTTTGAGGAAATTGAAGACATTATCATCTTTGGAAGCTCAGATGACAATTTCTTGGAAATGTTTTCAAGCCATCAAATTAAATGTTTGTAGAATTTTGCCTTAGGAACACCTTGTTACCATTAGATTGGATATTTTACAAAAGTAACTAGATTGTTGCATATGATACCAATGGATGAAAATGGTGATCCATCAAATTCGTGATTGTAAGGAGTGATTGCAATTATCAGACCAATTCTTAATCTTAAATTTTAAGTGAGGATGAATATATAATATGGGAAGTCTTTTGCAAATTTAAGTGAAAACCAAGCAAATCAAGTGTTATGGAACTTCAAAAAGAGTCACATACTGTTTTGTTTTGGACAATAAGAATCATCACAAAAAAAACGATAATCATAGAAACAGCAAGTCTTCATGAAGGAATAGGATCATTCTAACATCAAACCTCATCTCAAAAACAAACTCACAAAATCATTTAATGCACAATAAAGAAATCTGTAAAATCATCCCACCTTCCGGGCCCTCTTTTAATCCTTATACATTATTATTCATAAAGTGATGAAATTTCATTAAATTAAGGCATCAAATGTTAAAACTCATGATTAGATGCACGTGGTTTGAGACTAATTATAGGAGTAATACATGTTAGAGCAATGAAAATGTAGCAACAGTAATGCAAGCACTCACAAAAAGGGAACAATAGGGGATGATGAAACTAGTTTTTGCACCAAAATCAGTGCAAAATCCAATTTTGCTCCTGCTTAATTTTGTTTCTAAAAAATTCAGCCCCTGTTACTGATTTCGTGCCCTACCAGGATCAAACTCGCCCCCCCTAACCATGAAACTTTATGGATAACTTTAATACAAGAAATTAAAAAATTAGGTAATTAAACATATTCCTAATCACTAAATTATGCTTCATCTTTTAAATAAGGCAAGAATTGAATATGTACAATTTCAATCTTAATAGTAGCCATGAGACAAGAAAGTATACCAACCATTCATATCTAGATTTATGTGGATTGATCATCATAAACAACCATTTTTTTTACATGTCATTCACATAAGTTTCAATGCTAAATTACAAATAAACCTGTAGGTCCATCATCTTCCCATCCATTGTTTGATAACTTCAAATCATGTGAACATTAATTTAACTATTTATTAACACAATCATTAACCCCTCAAAACTATTGTTTGGTTCAAAAGCTTGTAGAGACATTTATGCCCAAGATATGAAAAAATGTTTCTAAAATGTATATTATTTTAATTATAGTACATGCCCTTGTTAATACAAATCTTGACATCAATATTAATTGCCACACTTGATTTTAAATGTACATATGTTAACAATTCTACATTCAAAATAATTGTTGTGATTTGTGAAATGTTAAATATACACCATAACAATGAAATGAAACCATGAAAAAATGCAACCTTCATGTCATGACCAAAGGTATTGTAGCATCAAGCATAGATCTTAGAACCAATTAATAGAAGCCTACAATGACACCTAACACTCATAAATAATTAGCCCAATCATTATGCAACAATATGTTTCCACATGAGTTTTTTAATTTTCAACATAACCATTGCTTGCTATGTTTGATGTAGTTTTTAAATTCCTTCTTGTTATTTAAAATGTTATAATACTATTGCCTAACTTTTGTTAAAATCTCTTTGAAGGTTTTCAATTCTACCCCCTTCTGAATTATGGTTTTAAAAACTCCCAATGCTTATATTCATACTCCTTGTTTTATTGTTACAATTATATAGTGGCAACCTTATACCTTTCATAGTAATCAACCTACGCTTCTAGTTCCTCAATTTTCTAATTAAAATTATGAATTTCAATTTTCATTTCAAAAAGTTTCTAATCCTTGGCCTTTGTTCCTTCCTCTTGCATTGTCATACGTGTCTTTTGATGTGCATTCTTGGCCTACAATTCTTATATCGCCTCCTTTGCATGCCTATTATCCATTTTAAATGGGTGGGTCAAAGATAAAGTGGACCATTTTTTTGCGTCACACTACAAGTTTTTGCAGAATGTCATGCATTAACATGCCATTAACATACCATAAAAAATCATCATTATGCCAATTTTTCCACTAAACTAAGATTATCAACTTAAATAACAAAAAATTTACATAAAAAATATAACATATATTCACCAAATATAGGGTATTGAACTTTTGAAATTGAAAAATATGGATTTGTTTTTTGTTCGCAACTTTATACAAATACATTTTTGTTCATGGATTTTGTTTAGGTTGTCTTATAAGGCCTCAAATACGTGATATATTAAAGTGAAAAATAACATAGATGCAAAATATTTGTTAAAAAAACCTTAACCCAAAAAATATATATGGACTTTGAAATGTTTTAAAATGAACCATTATTTTCAAAAGTTCATATCATACTCAATTTTTGATGGATTTTTTTTTCCTTAAAATGCATGTTAAAGAGTTATTTAATATGTCTTTTATTCATATAATTTTTACTATCTCATTAACCACCTTCAATCCCCCACTTAAACAATGATATCATAGTAGACACCAATGAATGGAACTTTTGTTGACTATTTATTTGCAAAAATTGGTCATGTTTTCCATAATTTGCTACCAATTTTGATAAAATTGTATCAACTATTGTAACACGTTTGTAACTTTCCTATGTTCTTTTGCACTCCCAAACATTCCCAAACTTGGACTAATACATATGTTGCATTTCTACATGATGGTACTTGGAATTAAGCAAGTTCTTATGCTTGAAATCTAGGAATTTGTTTTAGTGTAGGCGTTATTCCATGCATCTATGGTTCCACAAAAATAACATTGTATGTTTTTGTGGCCTAACATGTTTCATAAAAGTCCTCTAATTTCATTCTCCTATTTTTTATGTTGTTTAGGAAACATGTTTATTTTGATTCCATGCATTGTTTTTGCTCCTTGTTGTGGCACGTGTGGTTTAGGTTCCTTAGTTAAACTTTGTGTTATCTTATTATTTGAATTCCTAACCAATCTCAGTTGGTCTTTTCAATACTAGCACTTGTTAACTATCTTTTCCCAAGAACCATTAATTATTGTTGGGAAGATTTCCTTTCTTTTGTTAGAGAAGCATTAAATCTTCTCATTTGACAAATTTTCCCGTTCTTCACAAACACCTCCCTTAAACTTGTAGTAAAAGTACTCATTATTTGTGTTGGTGTTGGAGTTACTAGTGCTTGCTTTGCCTAGGGTGGACACTAAAAAGTAGAAAATATGTGAGTAAAAATATAGGGTGCAATATATTGGTTGTTGGGTAAATTTATAAGTTAATGAATTAAAAAATAAGGTACATTTTATTCAAATAATCAATTTAATTATAATATAAGGTATGTAATAATCTAAAATAATGGATTATAATTAATCTAGGTGGTTTATATATATTTATATATATATATATGATATTAATAGGGTGATAAAAAATAAGTTAGACAAATAACTAATACCCCACTTTAAAATGGTCATTTAATGCATGTAGATCCCAAATTTTACACTAAATGTCCCCCTTGGGTTGCTTTCTCCTCTTCTTTTCCAACAAAAACTAGTTTTTAGTCCACCACTATTGTTTTCCTAGGCCTCATTTTTTGTTTTTCTTTAATTATCAACATTTTATAATCATTATTAAAAAGAAAAAGTGTTTTGTAACTAGCCTTGCAACTCAATTTTTGAGTTGCAATGACCATTTATAACTTACCATATTACTCTGATGTGATTGCTATTGAACAAATTACATGAGTTGCAAGAATTACAATTCACCATGTATATGGTGCAACTCATTGAAAAACTTGTAACAAGCTATCAAAACACCTCATTTTCAACTACTATGTAACTCCACTACAACTACAACAATAATGTCATGCTAACGTTATTAATTTTCATCCATCCATTAAAATTTGACAAGTGTCATTACGAGGATTTTGGATCTAAAAATTATTTTCTTTTTAAAGTATTGATCTCTATCATCTATTATGATTGTTAATGATGATTCAAAATTATGTAACATGAAAATTTTCTTAAAATTCCACATGGCATATTATTATTTTTTAAAATAAATATTTATTTTAATAACTATGTAGGTCAACACATAGCCATAGGTTGGTAGGTCCTTGCACCTACATACATACACTACATAACTACTTACTTGCCTATCTACATAAGTAGGTAAAAAAAAAGGACCTACTTACTTACATAGGTAGGTGAATAGGTAGGAAAGTACAAGATTAAGCGAATAAAAAATATTCATGTAATTTTATTTTTTTAATTTTATGTTTTGCCTTTAGGGTTAACATTTTTTAAGTTCATCCTATATTTTAATGTGAAAATATAAAAACATACACCTTTTTCATATAGTTTGTGATATGAGATTCAAAGACACAGTATATGGGTTAAATATTTTAATTATTTTTAGTTACAAATTGAATTGCAACTATAAAAAGATTTCAACATATGTTTTGTGTTTTTTTTTTCATTATGTAAGTCATAAAATTAAATTAATAATTATATAATAATTATATTTGTGAATTCATTATTTAAATTATTAGTTATTTGAATTAACTAACTAACTAATCATTTGAACAAACTGATTTATAATTCATATTAATAGATAATTATTTAGTGTAAGTGATTAGTTCATAATAATTAATTAACTTACATATTAATTTTATTATTCACAAATAAGTCATTACTAAAAATTAAAACTTAAATATGAATTTGGGTAGAAAACATCATGGTATAAATAGGCATATGCACACCTAAATTAAATTTTTAATATAATATATACATTCTTTTTATATGTATCCAAACAAGGTTTTTTTTGTCAAATTCCTCAAGTAGGTGTACTAGTGAAGAACTTCAACATTAATTAACAATAAATGGCAAATTTCCTAGTGGACTAGTAGATCTATTTTGGAATCTAGCCTAATTCTTACGACCTAATGGAACACATTGTTAAATTTGGTGGCTTTTAATTTGTTTTCTTAAAATATGGAATTTTTTTAATTTTCAAAAATCTTTTTTTTGGATTTGCCAACCCTTTTTTTGTTGCCAAGTGGTGAAAATTCGCCACGAAAAAAACCTTGTATCCAATAAGTCAATTTGGTTGTGAATTTAAATAGTTAATGATCTGGTAAATATTGATGAGATAATAAATTATCTTAATTAATCGGTTTAATTGTTTATTAAGGATCCCAAACTCAAATAAATATTGTTTTGATTTTTTTATGAGTAACTATTTTCCTTATACATGCATATTATTTAGTCTAATTTGCATAATTAACTAGTTAGTTAATTTTAAAATAATTATGTGAATTACACTTATTTATTCAAATTAATAATTGATTATTTAGTATAATGAATATGTTCATAATAATTAAATGTATTAAATGTATTTAACATTTAATAATCATAGCATTGAAACAACATTTTTTAATAAAATATTACATATGAATTTGTATTGTTATCAAATTATAAGTTGTTGCACAATAATCACAACATAGTTGAACACTAATAATTCAATAGTTGCACATTAATGGCATTACTAGTTGGATCAATGGGAATCATAGTCGAAAACTAGTTACAAATGTATTTCATAATGGGCTATGGAAATGCAGACACATGGCATGATTGCATGTATGTACATCATACATTAGTTACAACATAGTTGTTGCATTAATGACATGTTTACGATTGTTTTAAAATAGTTGTCACATGCAACTATAGTGCAATGTTTCAAAAAATTAAACATGGTTGACTATGAATGTATGTATAGTGTATACAAATTATTGTATAGCATACTCATTTTCAAGTCACTTGTAATTATAATACAACTAACTAATTTTCTAATGTGGTATTTTATTTATTAATCCCCATATTTCCAGTGGGATAATTGCACAATAGTTGTACACAAGTTGTTTTTTGAGCTTTAGTTTGTTAAGGGAGTAGTTACTAATGGTAAAAATTGGTATATTTCTATTTACTTAGTTACTATTTTAAGAAATACTAATTAGATTACATAGTTTTTATCATCATTTGAAATTGAATAGATCATAAGACTATTTTTAGATGGTTATATCTTGGAAGAAGGAAGAGAATATGAACAAAAAAATTTTTTGTAAAACATTGAGTTTTGTGGGAGTATGAAACAAAAACGTTTTGTTTTTTGGAAAAGTTTCATTTCCATAGCTAGATTTGGTGTTTTGATGCTTTTATCATACTTTCATTACTAGATTTTAATTTTGAAACTAGATACGAGTAGATTTTATTAGTATTAGTATTAGTATTAGTTTTATTAGGAGGTGTAAAACTAGATACGAGTATATTTTATTAGTATTAGTATTAGTATTAGTTTTATTAGGAGGTGTAGAAGGTTCTTTCCAAATTTCAACATCATCGGGTTTGTTGTAAAGGAACTACACTTGCTGGAAGTAGAGGGGGTTGAAATTGTCTGTTTTTTATTTAATCTAAGCAAAGTGATTTTTAATCCCAAGGCTTAAATCTTGATTAAAATTTTTTTTTAAAACTTATAAGATTTTGTAACATGGCTCCTTTTTAAATTAACTTTTCAAAAATCCGATGCATGTTAGATTAGGAGGTTGTATGTAGATGTTATGACGAATGGAACAAAAGGGGTTCAACCACCAAGCGTGACATTGAATGAACATCAACATAATGCCCCTTCACATTATGATGGTGAGTTATGATTCTCCCACAATGTCTTTGTATCTTCCAAATGGACACAACACATTAGATTCTTAGTGAACTTCATTGCATTACATTGAACCACCTTACTTGTTAGATTACAAATACATAGTAGTTCCACTTCCAAGCAAGTTTTGTGAGTGCATATCTTCATGTTGAAGGTGTGCAAGAATGGCTTCACACAAACCCTTAGAAGGTTCAGGTAATAGTGAATATGCCAATACTTACAAACCCACAACATATTTAGGTCTCTAATGGTATGGTTTAGTTTTATAGATGTTTCATCAAGAACTTTGCCTTTATCATGGCATTGATCACAAAGCTTTATTTGGACCACAAAGTGTCAAGAAACTTGGGATTAAGTTAAGCAAAAATACATGGAAACACCAATTCTGATACCTCCAAATTAGTAGTTGGAATCCATATGCATATATGCATCATTATTGGTAGTAGGTGCAATGTTGGCACAAAACCCAACTAGTAAATATGACTAGCCTATAGTATATGCCTCTAAATTATTAAATAAAGTAGAGGAGAATTATACTACTAGAGAGAGAAAAGCCTTGACAATAGTTTATGTTTTGCATAAGTTCACAGTTTTTTGTTGGGAAACAAATTTATCTTTTATGTAAACCACATGGCTTTGGTATACTTGGTCAATAAACCACAAGTGTTTGGAAGGAACCAAATGGCTATTGTTATTTTTAGAGTAAAAATTCACAGTAATCTACAAGCTTAGTAGAACACACGGTAGTTGATGTTTTATTTAGATTACTATATAGTTTAGAACCATTGGGAATCCCAAATTGGACTATAGATGCATCATTATACTCTGTAAAACCTATATGGATGCAAGAAGTGAAGAGCTATTTGGAAACATGTCAGATGTTAAAAACTTTGAACCTAGCTCAAAAACAGAGGTTAGTTAGAAAGGCAAAAACCTTTTATTTTGAAAAAAGGAATAATGTATAGAGTGGGACAAGACAAAATAATGCACATATGTTTGACCACCTTAGAAGCCCAAATTATCCTTAAAGAACTACATGGAATGGAAAGAGGACATTTTGTTGCATATATTATTGCAAAGAAAATTCTAAATGTAGGTTATTGGTGGCCAACTCTATTCAAGGATATTCATGAATTTTGTAGAAGTTGTGATAGTTATTACAAAACTAAAAGATTAAAAACAAAAAGTCTGGCCAAATTGATAACAACACTTCTAGAAGAACCTTTTATGAAGTGGGGTCTAAATTCTATACGTCCAATTAAACCAGTAAGGAAACTAACAAAAAACAAATATATTTTGGTAACTATAGATTATGCAACCAAGTGGGTAGATGCAAAGGCATTTAAAATCAATACTATAATAGTTACAATCATATTCATGTATGAATATATTCTTATTAGATTTGGATGTCCTCTAACCATAGTTATAGATCAAGGCCATTTCATCAATGATATAATCAAATATCTTATAGAACAATTTCTGTTTAAACATGTTAATTCTACTACCTATTATCCATAGGGAAATAAAAAGCAAAGTCTACTAACAAAATCATTGGTAGATTATTGACCAAGTTGATCAATGAGAAAAAAACATACTAAAATGAACATCTATCCACAATTTTGTTTTCATATAGGACTACTTACAAGGTGGCAATGTGTTATACACCTTACTAGTTATTTTATGGTTTGCATTTTCTAATGCCAACAAAATATGTTTAATTCACTATTAGTGGGGACCATAGATATGTAAAACTAACTAGAGTATTAATTGCCAGAGTTATAGAATTGGAGAAGTTATAGGAAAACAAATTAGAAGCTCATAACAATGTTGGAGAAAATCAATGGAACAGATTTTTGTGGAATCAACAAAAACACACAGAGAAGAAGTTTCAATTTGGAAATTATGTTCTTTAATTAGTTTCCTAAGGGAGGAAATACACACTTGGGCAAATTCAAGAAAAGATGGTTTGGACCATTTTGGGTACATTATTGCTAACCCAACAACACAATTCTTCTTGTTTTTGTTAACAATTTTGAACCGAACCCAATTTTGGTCAATGTTAATAAGTTGAAAACATACAAATATGTGGATCAGACATTAAAGGTTAGTCAAAGTTCAAACAATAAAAAATCTTTAGAGTTTATAGATTCTAACCACATGGGAAAGAAATCTGATGAAGATTCAAAAGATCAAAGAAAGACAAAGATCATTGGGATTGATCAAATAATAGTATCAAAAGAAGCCTTAGTAAATTTGATGAATCAATAGGTTATGAAAATATTCATAGACCATGATTATATAGTTTCACAATCATTAGATTATGGGTTAGATAGGTCTATCACATTAGAACAAATCTTTATAAATCTGATGATTCAACATAGGGTAAATGAAGTTTATAGTGTAGATAACACCAGGTCATTAGATTTAAAGTTGTCATCAGAAATACTTAGTGCCACGTCCACAAAGTTCCTAGGTCAACAGGGATCAATTGTAGCCCATGTTGTTGTCAGTATGAATTTTAATAGGACACAACATGTGTCAATTTTTTTTTAAAAAAGGACAAATCATAAAAATGTTCACCCTAAAACGCAAAGTGAAATGTCACTTTATGAAATAGGATGATTGTGTTTCAAAAGGTGGCAAAGAATAGAGCTCCTTTTCATTTTCATTTTCTACAAGTTACTATTGTTTCTTGTTTCCAAAATGAGTGCAAAAGATATTTTTGTGGAAAAATTGGAAAGACAATCTAAAGAGAAATTACAAAAGTTGAAAAAAGAAATAGAAAAACATAGAGAACAACATAAGTTTGCAAATATTTTTCTTCTACAATGTAGGCCTCTAGAAAGAGGTCCACCATTTCCTTCTCCTGTTTCTTCTTCTTCTTCCTCTCAAAGATCTTCTCCGATATCCAAGTTTGAAAAAGCTTTTGAAGAAATTTTAAGAAATGAAAGAGATTGCAAGGAAACTTTGAGGAGATATAATTTTAGGAAGCCTAGAAGAGAGGTATGTCCTAGTGAGCAAATTGATCCCATTTCCATTTTTGACTCTGAAGAATAAAAACAGGACAATTTGAAACAAGAATAAAAAGCGCCATTACATCAATAAGAGCCTATTTAGGATATGATTCCAGAAAAATTCCACATTCCCAACAAGAAATGCACAAAGAGAACAAATCAACAAGCAATGGTTGTAAATTTGTGTGGGAAGAAGGTGCAGACTCACCAAGGCGATGAGGTTAGGTATGCTTTTACTCCTATAAAGCAAAGTTATAATAGTAATTTGAAGAATATTTTGCTTTGGACAAGCTTTGGAAAAGAAGAAATAGCCTAGGGGAACATAATTAGATTGGTAGGTCTGTTTGAAGTTGAGTGGAAAACTCCCTATCACAACATTATGGTTGAATTTCTAAACAATTGGAAGTTGGATTCTGAACATAATAGAATCAAGGTTATGTTGAGGGAAAAACAAAGAATTATAGACAAACATTTGTTGGCAAAGGTTTTTTAAACTTGCCATATTAGAGAGACAAAGGCAAACTAAGCAAAGATGTTAGATGCCAGAGTAATATTGGTAAACATAGTTAATAGAATCCTAGATATTTACAACACCAATGAAAGGTGGGTTGTTAAGAAGATGAGGTCAAAGTATGCCAATAGAATTGATGTTATTTTGCCTATTATCTACTAGAAAGATAAATTACAATATTTTAATAATAAAGTTGCCATGATGACTTCTACATTAAATTGTGGAGAATTTGTCAATTGGGCTACAATTATGTATTCTCAATTGGTCAAGGAATTGATAAAATGGGAAAAATGTCAAAAAAACATGATTGAGGGAACAACCAAAAGAGGACAAAAAAAAATGTATGCCATTTTGCCATAATCCTAGAAGTGGTTTCCATTAGAAGGAGCAGAACCATAGGAAAAAAAAAAGCAAGTAGAGTAGTCACAGGAAGACAAGAGAAGAAAGGAGAGTTTGAAGGAAAGGTTTATCAAAAATAAAAAACCTTTGAACCTAACACATTTCTTCTAAAAAGGATAAATATCTAAAGACTAGGACAACCAAAAGAACATTTTTGACATTTTAATTTGATGATGATGAGGAGAGGGAGACTTTGTAGAAGAGGTAGAGAAAACAACAATATACTATAATGAGGGTTAGTATTAATCCTCAACATGTAGTAGAGTTGCTAAGGAAACAACAAGAGCAACATTAAAAACAAAAGGAAAAATCCATATCTCCTAAGTTTGATTCAAGACCATAGATCTCTCCCAAGCAGGATTAGAGATCAAATCAGCAGGAACATCATAGATGGCCTAAGAAAGAGCTAAAATCTTAAATTCAATAGTCAACAAAGGAGCAAATACAAGATTTGGAATTGGATCCACCAGAAGTACAACAATATGTTCCCATACCACATAATAATGAAGGTATGCTACCTTCAAGACTAAGTTTTACAATAGGCACAAATGTATTTGGAGAAATTTGGACTGCACACAAAAGTCTAAGTTCTTCAGGTACAAGTTTTAGGGGTTAGACTCCTAGGTTTCATACATTAGAGTTTGTACAAGGGCTAGAAGTAGACTTGGATGAACACATAAGTGCCCCTAATATGTTTCAATAGGTAGCAGAGTATAGTGTACAAATGATTAATATTTTGTTTTAATTTTTTGATCTGGAAATCATAAATACATATATTATAGAAGAAAAGGATAGATTTGTTCAAAATTTGTAAGGGGCTTTGGAGAAGGAGTAGAAGTTCAAAGAAAAATTATAGGATAGGAATAATGAGAATAATCAGGTATTGGCAAAATTGCAAGCAACCACAAAAAATTAATAATATGGAAAAGTACAACAAGGATTTAAAGAACATTAGAGTGGAAAGGGATTCTTTACAGGTAACTTTAAAGGAGACATATGCCAAGTACTGGAACTTAAAGGTAGAGAAGGATATTTTGAGTGTAGAACATAACAAATTTCATAGAGATTACAAGAATATGGAACAAACTTTCTTAAAGCAGCAGAAGGGGTTAAAGGAGCTCATAATAGAAGTTGGTGATGTATATTAAACCAATAATGACATACAAAAGCAAGTTGACCATAGGCATGCACAAATGGACAGAAATTTGCAAAAGCAGATGGCCTTTAATGAAAAGTTGTATAAACTTTTAGAAGAGGCCTAGAGAGTAAAGCCTTTCAATTATGATAGTGTCTTCATATAAAATAGTGAATTCAAGAAGTAGAATTTTTTACTTCAAGTAAAACTTAAGGCATTGTCAATGGAAGAAAAAGATTCAGATCTATGGTGGGATGAAGTGCATGACACTATTTAGAAAAATATTAGAAAGGATTGCAAGAGAATCGAAAGAGTTGTTCATTTATATTTTAATAAATTTAGGGTGGAATAGGGTGCAATGCGTACATTGCTACAAGAATTTGATCAAAATGAATGCCCTAAAATTAATGGAGGAGGTAAAAGTTCTCAATCTAATGATGGATCATGATGTTAAGAAAATTCTTGTGGTTGGGAGGGCTACTCCCAAGCTTACCATGGGGAAGGTGTACTAATTAAACAAATAATACATCTTGAGTTTAAAAATGTTCAATAATGATTCCCAAGTAAGAAAAAAAAAAATAGTACTTGCTTAAAGGTAAACTAGATCCTAGGAGTTGATTAATTTTAGACAACTTGGAGTGATAAAAATGTGACTCAAATTGTGAAACGATCTTATCCTTTGAAGATGAAAGGTGGATTATATGAGGGAACAAATGATTGAAGGAAGAATAGGATTATGTTTTAATCCCTCCTTGCCATTGGAAGAAAGAAAGATAATATTGTATCCCTTTTGTCAATGAAGGAAAACAAATAATGTTGTTATTTGCCATTATCTTTGACATCGAAGGAGGATGATTGGAGGAGGAAATTCTCTAATTTCATCCTTCTAACCTCCCTTCCTTCTCTCTTTTATTTTGTGGTTTTTCCTTTTATAGTTTTTTTTGGCCCATGATTCTTAGCTTTCACTTGAGGGATGTCATGGCTTTTTCCTAGTTTCTTCAATAATGAATAGTTATGTTTTGATGTAATGTGTTTACGTGCGTTTAATGAACACATTGTAATGTTTTGTTTTCATACAATGAAGATATTGAATCTTGCTTTTTAAAGGAGGAATTATTGGTGTATTAACATGAAAGGTGAAAGAGGAAGAATAAAAGAAAGTTAAAATGTTGATGTTATGTTTTTCATTGGATCATGCTTCTTTCAAACCTAATAGCATGCTTGAGTTGAAGATCTTATGAAATAGTTATGACAATTTGAATGAAAAAAAAAATCAATTTTTATTTATTGTTTCGACCAACAACAAATATTACTAATTTTTTTAGATTTGCCATCAAATTTCCTTCAAAATTAGAATTGTCATAGAAAAAGGCATGGAACATACATGCTTAATTTTTTTTGACACCACACCTCACACTATACTTCAACAACAAGCGTTGAATTACACCATTATTTCTTAGGATCCATAGTGTTGGATTACAAATTCTTTTTGTTGTCATGTCCATTAAATCAATTCCTTGCATGGACAATTGAACATGATGTTACACCAATTCATTTCAATACCTTGTTTCATATAATTATGTAATATATGAAATTAACATATAATTTTAGAATTGTACACATATGTAGTCCATATAATCGTTAATTTAGCCATGATTAGTTTAGTCTTTTAATTAATTTGGCCACAAATAATGTAACCATGGTTAATTTTGCCAAAGTTAACTTAACCATCATTAATTTAACCTCTTAGTTAATTTAGCCATGGTTAAATTAACTTCCTTATTAACTTAGCCATGGTTAATTTAGTTTTTTAGTTAGTTTAGCCATGTTGAATTTAGCCTTCTAATTAGTTTAAGCACAATTAATTTAACCTTTTAATTAATTTAACCATGATTTGTTTAACTTAGGTTTATCAAATGTTTAGTTTTGGCTAGCCTAGGTTTAACTTTAATTAGCATGGGTTTAACCTAAATGCTAGAAGTATAATATTATTATACATACTTTAGGTATATATATTGGGTATATTATTTTAAGTATGTATTAATTTATGCCATTATTTTTATGACACATGCCCATTTTGTACACATTTAGTGATACGTCAATTGCACACAAAACCATATGGCCCAAAAATAATATGAGTTTTTATATGTAGTTACAATCATCATCAATTTAATTGCATTTGATAGTTAGTTGCATGGCAATTGCATAGTGATTGGTTGCAAACGACAAGCTTTTTACTAATGGTGTGCGAAATAGGGTACCAAAGTGAATTACCTTCACCTTTAAATAAATTATCTAAAATGGAACATTTTTAAGTCCATTTTGTATGGGTACAACAAAAAAAATTGACCAATAGTTACATGGTCATTGGTAAGTTGTTTTAATATTTTGCTCAATTTGAATAATCCAAATTAAATGAATCTATGTTGCAACTCCTTTTGTATTTAGATGGTAATTATTAATACCCACACCTCTTGAGTTTGTTGGAATTGATACTTAATGAAGATGAACCATTATTTAAAACAAACATTAACATTAATGTTATCTATGCTACTATCCAATAATTATGGTTCATTTGTGCTTCCACATGCATGGCTTTTAGTACCTCTCCCATTGAATTTTGCACAAATGCAATAACAATTTTATGTTCAAGAAGAGGTTAATTAGTGAACATGTCCAGCATATGTTCCATTATTCCATATTTGAGGTTGTCATCAATGAATGAACATTCATTCATGGTAAATGAACATTCATTCATTTATGACAATACTTGCATCCTAAAGAAGGTACAAGTCTAGGTATCATGTCTAGTGATTGAATTTTATGATGTGTTGGTTGTTGATCAACTGTCATGGTTGCTCCAACAAGACACATCACTCTTGGATCATGACTTTTACTATGCATTGTTATAAGATTTGCTACTTCAATTGTTGGCACTATGGATTGTACTAATGCATTTGGGGCAAACAATTAATGGACTATATTATGAGATGAAATCTAGTATCAAAATACTTTTAGTCTTTTAAACAATTTTATGGTATACAAAACTTGTTGTTTTAATACATAATTGGTGTTTACCAATCCATCATAAAAAATCACAATATTGTTTACGGAATTCTCCCACTCCTCTAGTGGTTCATAGTATGGAGGGGTTCCAAATTGCCAAATTGGTACATGATTTACATGTTTTGTCACAAATTACTTTCCTTTTTTCAACTCCATGTTTCACTTCTCAAAGAATGTTGAAAATTTGGATGTTGAAAGGTATACAATCCTTATTCCTCCTCCTTTAGTACTTGCTACCTCAAACATGGAATGACATGTTCCCTCATGGTTCACCTCTTGAATTCAAGAAACCTTCCAAATTTTCCTCTATCCTAAAATAACAATCTTGGATGCTGTAGTGGTTCATTGTTGCTATAGTTTGGGTTTCATAGGGAATCATTTTTTTATTAAAACTATCATGTATCCTACATGCTATTCTTTTGTCCTTGGCATTTGTAGATCTTGTTGTTGATCTAGTTGCCTTTTCAAGCTTACAGTAATCATCAAATGCATTTCTACCTCTTCCAACACGAATCTTGAAGTTCTTTTTCTTAGCCAATAATCCTTACAACAACCAACCCATTTAAATTCAAATCCTAAAAATAATTAATCAATCAAAAAATTAGAAAACTAGAATAAAATTGCATAACTATAGGATTTACATTTTTAACCAATAAAATCCAACACAAGACAAGGCTACCCACAATTTTCTTCTTTGAATTCATTCCTTGTGATGGTCACCAAATGTTAAATTGTATTTTGATATTTGAATACCTATAATTTTGTTACTATTCCAACAATATTTTTTTGCATTAATATGTATTTTTTTCATGAACAACTATGTAATCATATTAGAATCAAATTCAAAATGTTAATGGAACAAATCTTCACATGTGTCATGTAATAGTAAAACATAATGTAGAAATTCAAATACAACACCAAGAAGTTTTGCAAAATTCCAAACTCAAAATATGTTGGAATAAAAAAAAAATGAATGCATGTTTCAAAATTCAAGTGTGTAGTTTTAAGTAGTTTAAATTCAAAATTACAAAGACTCATTAAACTACTTAATATTAAACTATTATACTAACAACTAACTATTCCTTTAATGACTTTATTTTTATTTTTTAAGGTGTTGTCTAGTGTAATATATGGAAAGGCAAGATGGGCAAGCGCATCCTTGGGTGGTACCATTAGGAATGTCACACCTTGATTTTCCCTGACCCATCGAATTTTGAAAAATCATAGGAAACACTTGAATGAACATTTTCATAAATTTAAAAAAAAACATTCATTAGATTCCATAGATTTTGAAATCTCAATAATATCAAGAATATTGTGTATTTTGATGTTCCTAATCATTGCATTTAGAAAAAGTTTTAGGAATGTAATGCTTGTTTTTTTTCTTTGAACTTTTTGATCAGGAACACAAATTTAGAACATGATTTAAGAATTTTTTTATGAATTTTTTAAAAAAGTAACTTGAAAGTCAATTTATTATATATTTTTATATGGAAATTAATTGATTAAATATGATTTAGTTATGAATTTCCAAAGTTGAGGTTTTAAGGGGCCATTTTAATTAAGAATACAAATATAAATTTTTTTTCAGTTTTTGAAATTCCCAAATAAACTTGAAACCATATATTAAAACATGCAATTGATAAACATGAAAAAATAATACTTTATAATTATGAAAATATTTAACAAAAAAGGTTTTAAAAAATGATTTGACTATTTTTGGATCCTTAACCATTCCTTGGTGTGTTTGTTATAACAAGGGATCACAAGTTGACATTTTACAAATGATTTTTTATTTTTAAAAAAATCATGCAATAATGGCCACCACCATGCTATGAGTGTAAGGGTGTGTGTGTGATTTGAAAATTGCTTTTTTGAAATTTGTGTGAAAATTTGGTTAATAAAGTTGTGATATAACTACAAGGTGTTTTTTTTTGGGTTATTGATTCATTTTGATTAGTAACATTGCAACCTTTCAAAAAGATTTGATTTGGGAAAACTACCGCACCATTGATTAGTTGTTTCACCAATTGTTGTAATTCAAATGATTGAAATGACACTAGTGAATATTCCAATATACAATGTTTGAGTGAACCAACTTATGTTATTTTCCTTTTGTACGGGATAAAATTTGGATAAAGTTTGGAATGCTTTTGTTTGAGGAGTAATAAGGCTTTGTGTGTCAATTGAAATTCTTCTTTTAGTTAATCACTTTATTTGCATTGAGGTATAATGTGTCAATTCCTTTGAGTCAACCCCCTCTCACAGTGAGGGAGAGGTGATGTCTTATATTTCATGTAAGAAGGATGCTTCTCATTTCTCAAGTTTTTGCAAACTTTGTAAATAAAAAATGGGACAAGGTCATAAAACATAACCCAACCTTGCCTCTCCATGTGAGAGGAAGGTGGGTGTCTTTTTGGCCAAAAATTTAGTGTAACACCCAATGTGGTATATATATTTGGTGTGAGTGTAATATTTTTATGATTTTGGTGTATTTTTACATTCATTCTCACATAAGAAAGAAAATATGTTTTTATGTCAAATGATTGTATTTACAATTTTCCCATCACCATTTAGAGCTTTGTGTATCAAGTGAAGGTGTTATAATCAATCCAACAAAAATGTTTTAAAATTAATATATTAAATGAGGGTATTGCATATGCCCTTACCATGTCATATTATAGTTTGTAGGAAAATGACAATATTGTAAGGGCTATTGCATTTTTATATTAGAATGATAGAAAAAATTAAGGTGTTTCAAATGCCCATTACCATGTCATATTACAATTTGTAGACAAACATGAAGGTAGTGCCTTTTGAAACACATTTTGCCAGTTTTTATTATAGTTTGCAATGAATTGAAGGTCTTGCATTGCCATTTTAAACTATAGCTATAAACAATGAGGGTATTTCATTTTGCAAACTATCCTTTGTACATATATGGTGATTGATAATTTTTTATTGTACATCAGATGTATGTATTACAATGTGCCTTTGAGCACCTATTGCAATACTTGCATTCAGAGTTAATCTTTTGTTATCATTAGAGGTTGAAAGTTTAACTTAAATCAAGGATGCCAATGTTTTTGCAATACTAACAATTGTTGGGAGTGACACAGGCTGTTTTGTGTTGGCATTTGTAAGGTTAGCTTGTCATTAGTGTGTAGGAGATAGATGAGTGCACGCATGTAGGTAAGGCCACGACAGTGGGTTAGTAGGTAGGTGAAATATGTATATTCTTGTTCTTTGTGTAATATCCTCATCTTTTGATGGAGGCTTTCTCTGTTTGATAAGTAGGTAAATAGATGCAAGTAAGTTGTTTTAGGTAGGCAAGTCAGTGTGTAAGTAAATGCAGATGACCTTTTAGTTGATAGGTAAAGGAAAAAACGAGGTTAATACAAAGGAGGAGAAAAAGGTTCCTTTTAAATCACAAAAATAAATACAAATAGGTAGAATATGAAACAAACTAACTGTGGTAATCAGGGGTGGTTAGTTGGGGAAGGGGACCCTATCCAACCAACATTCATCCCAAATGGTGCATTGGTGGATGCTAGTTCACTATGGCCCTGCACAAGTGGCGGGCGGTGGATTTGTGTGTTAGACCTGAATTTGAAGAATGACCTGTTCCAGTTCGTTGCCTACCTGATGCAAAGAAATGGGAGAATTTTCTATGACACTGGACAACTGTGATTCATTTGAGTGTGCAAGGATTATACTATAGGCAATACCTTACCCTAAGGTTAGTTTTGTCATTAAATAATCTTCAAAATAGTGAAATGGTTTTTTGTGAAAATATGAAGTTGACATGTTGAAAATCATCATAATTATCATAGGCTACAATCTGGATAATTTCACTATTCATATAACAATATCATAATAGATAATGGAAAATTCAATAATTTCAAATTAAAAAAATTGGAAAAAAAATTCTTTATTCAGTCAATGTGGAAACTGACCCTACAATATACGTTTCAAAAGTCATTGAAAGATAATTCTAGCATGGAAAGACCATTTGAAGTTTGTCCTCTCTTAATCTTGAACTTCAAACATAAGGTTCTTTGTTTGGAGAACCTTATGGTGAGGGCGGCCATCCTTGACGCAGAAATTTTACTGAGGGAGAGGAGCAGTTCAATTTACAGTAGAAAATTTGAACTAACAAAAGTGTAAAATTCAGAACCAGCCGAGTATGAGCTTCCCCAAACAGATGAATGATTAGACCTGACCATCTGACATTCGGAAAAAAAATTAAAAATTAAAAAAAAAAAAAAAAAAAAAAAAAAAAAAAATAAAAAAAAAAAAAAAAACAAAAAAAAAAAAAAAACA
>Ga0116227_10004996_pt1 | contig 28414 bp, 23 predicted proteins | sample S1TSphgellanicum_FD_89693 | JGI IMG/M metagenome (GOLD analysis project Ga0116227, IMG submission 89693) | Host-associated microbial communities from peat moss isolated from Minnesota, USA - S1T2_Fb - Sphagnum magellanicum MG | ecosystem: Host-associated > Plants > Peat moss > Unclassified...
ATGTTTTTAATCCACTTATAAAGAAAAAAAAGAGTAGGATAAGAAATGGAAAAAAAAAAACATAAAAACCCCCATAAAAAAAAAACAAAAAACCAAAAACCCAAAAAAAAAAAAAAAAAAGCACAAAACTTGAGAGAGAGAGAGAGAGAGAGAGGGGACAAAAAAAAAGAAGAAAAAAGAATTGGGTAGTTGAAAAAATATTACAAGGAAGAGGTTACTTGAAGTTTGGAGAGTATGTTGGTCTTTGTGTGTGTGTGTGTGTGTCTGTGTTTTTGGGTAGGGAGTGGCAGAGTTGGAGTGAGGATTACTGTTGTTGTGGGTTTGGGGGGAGGGGGAGGGAGTGTGTTATTATAGGAGCAAGTATGATTGATTAGAGCCAAGTCATCTGCAAAAAGATCACTGGTAGAACCCTAAAAGCTTTAGTTGCTTTGTATGCACAATGCTTTTGTGTAGTACCCACCAGCAGCAGCAAAAGAAATTGTTGTTTGAGCTGGAGGAGGAAGCTGCAGTTTTGCGCATGATGAGAAAGAAGCCTTGAGAAAAGAGAGAGAGAGAGAGATTGTGTGTGTGTGTGTGTGTGTGTGTGAGAGTGTGTTTTGGGTGTTTTGGGTTGGTGGGTGGTTGAAGAGAAGCTCAGCATCAGATGACAACAAAACAGAAGATGAGCTTGATTATGGCTAATCAGCAATTGGCATGTCAAGAAGGAAGGAAGGAAGGTTGTTGGGTGGGTGGGTGGGTGAGTGAGTGGGTGCATATGAGAAAAGGGGTCAAGGGAAGGAGGCAAGTTCGTAAGTAAGCACACAAGCTTCACTCTCTGAATAGATAGCAGGAGGAGGAGTTGAAGAAGCTCTGATGGGTAATTAGAGTTTACAATTTGTTTCTGAGTTTTTTTTGGAAATGAGGAAAATCTAGGGAAGAATGCATCATGTGTTTGGAAGAGTAAACTGGATGTTTGGAATAGAAGTTTGAGGGGGAAATTTTGAGTATGCTCAATGAAAACTGTTTGAGATTGGATCATATAGAGTTTCTGCTTTGTTGGGTTTTTGAATGTGGCAGAAGACTATGCCCATGTGCTCTTGAAAAAGTCTTGGATTGCTTTCAATTGCTGTTTGCTTTGACCCACATGCTGAACTTCTTTGATCTCCATTTTTTTTTTTTTTCATGTTACTTCTTTCTGCAGGAGATCTCATGCAAGCACCTTTCAATACAGGAGGATGGAATCCAACATTTTTAAGAATCTGGCCAAGTAACCAGATGGTAGATTATTGCAGAAAGATGGCAGTGTAGTAGAGTGGTAAGGATGGACAGAAGAAATACAAGAGGTTTTTTGAGGGTATATAGAATTGTGGAGAGGAAGGAAAGAGTGAGAAGGGTTATGTGATCAGAAGTTTGCATAAGGCAAACTGGAAGCTTTGGAATGAGCATTTGGCAGATAACCATTTCCGGATCAATTATGAAATTGGTTGCTGGCTGCCATTCTGAATCAGGGAACCCCCCAAGAAACAGAAGGACTGGATTAAATGCAATTTTCAGTAGCTGACTGCCTGAATTCCAAGTGCAAATCTTGATGGAACCTTTCATGAGAGATATGCACTCAACTGCATGTGGTGACGTTGTGGCTGGTTTGTTTGCTGTCCCAAGCTTTAATGGATTATCTGCAACCAACACCACATCTCCTCCTCCTCAGCTGTTTTAAGGTAAGAGCAAAACTACCGTTCAAGGAAACAACTGCCTTGGGGGGCCACCTCCTCATGACAGTGGGAGTTTTTGAAGTGCTCGGCAGTCATCAAGCTTCATGGGAGTGCAAAACAATAGCTTTATGGGAGTGCAAGACAATAGCTTTATGGGAGTGCAAGACAAGTTGCATGAGACAAGTTGGGATCTTTCCAATAAGGCTTCTTCGGTAACCAACTCAAGCCAGACCTTGTTGACAGGGCCAGGTTTTGCATCAACCCATTTGCATGCTTTGCATGGAGCTTCCATTCCACAGACCATGGGTCTTGTTCAGCACCAAAGAGGAGGAGGGACACATGGCGAAGATGTTCATGTTGTGCATGACACTAACATGATGAAATGCATGGCCACTGAAAGCAACTTTGGGACAAGCTCCGCCACACCAACAATAGACCGTATTCTGGAACAACAAAGACCCTCATCCTGCTTCGAGATGTCATCTCATAGAGTTCCATCCACATTCCCTTCCTTAGACTACAATACCACTCCCCAATCGAGCATGAATCTTCATGTCTATTTTCCTGGCAGCATCAGCCCAAGTTTTTTACCAGAAGCCACTGTGGAGTCTGCTGTTTCTGGCATCACCCAAAATCATGCAAATCAAGAGGGAGGAATAAGCTTAGTTGAGAAGCCTTTTGGGATGCCGGATGATGTTGGTGTCCTTGAAAGGTCACAGCAGGAGGGCATATTTGACCTTAATCAAGTCCCTGGTGTGCAAGACAAAGTATCAATTGTCAAAGCCAGGAAGAAGTACACCCCAAAAGTTGCAAAGGATAAGCGCTGTCCTAAACCTCGTACAGTGAGCAAAGTGGGTAGCCAAGAAAAGAAGACAAATGGAAGAAGAGTAAAGAAAACATTGAATGGTGGACATGGAAGTGGTAAGGCTACAAACTCTGCAAAACAATTCTCTGTGTAAAAATTGAGATTCATGTTTTTTGGGGAAGTGGCTTGAGCTTTACTTTGTGATTGAGTGCCACAAACCAATGTTTCAGAGTATCTAGATTCTCTGGTATCTTTCTTTCAGGATGAAACTTTTGTACTAGTCAGAACATGATGATTCTCCAGGAGTTGAAATGATGTAGACTGCATGCATGCATGATTGACTGACTGAGTACAATTTTGAGCTTGTAGATGTTACCTGTGAGGGAGGAACAGTAGCTGGAGTGGTACCTTCTGGAGTAGCTGCTGTACCTTCTTCAGTGGTGGCTAACAGTGCAAGTCTGAAGAGGAGCTATACAAAGTTCTCTAGTCATGATGGTTGGGGGGGATCTGAGGAAAATCTGGGGGGGATCATGGAGTACAATGCTTGTAACAACAGCTCTAATGTCATTATGGTTAATGAATCGTTGGTGAAGCGCTCATTGTTAGGAAGAGCAGAACCAGATGAAGCAGAACCATTGATGGAGCATCAATTGAGTGTCGGGTCTTTGACTTCCGTCACATCCTCTATGAACAATGTGCATGACAGACCAGTTGCTTCAGTTGGAGGAGCAGGAGGAGGAGGCGCTGTCATCTCCACCTTTCTAGAGCAACACTCAACTGCTGCAAATAAGCTCAATGTGTTGTCTTCCTCCTCCAGGCTCTCTCAGGAACCATTTGCAAGATCTGATGAGATGAGAAGAGGGGTGAGAGCAACAGAATCATATGACACAAATAGAACAATAATGTTGCAATCTGACGACAACAACAACAACAACAATAATGGGTGCAGTACAAGGTCTCCAGTAGGAGGGAATACCTTTATGAGTCAAAACTCAAGCTCAGGGTTGTATACATTTGACAAACCCTTACATTCTCAGGGCCCTGTGAGGAGGTCACTCATGGGACAGTTCAACAACTCTGAACCCGCATCATCAGAGGGAAGGTTATACCATAGTGAATATTGTGCAGCAAATCAGTTCCAGGAGCTCCCAGCAGAGGAGAATGACAACAACAGGATGATTAATAGTATACCCACAAACTTTGTAAATGATTCCAACAATTTATTTTTCCAGCCACGAACAGACAGTCCAAGTTCAAGGTGTAGATTTGTGGAAGCACCAATAAATGTGCCGCTGCCATCCCAGTTGCAGCAATCACATGAAAACTCTATTACTACAACTACTACTGTATCTCACTTCTCATCAGCAGCAGCACAACAGTGGATGTCCTCTCCAGGAGAGAATAGATTTACTTGGAGAGAACAACAACAACACCAGCAGCTTGTGTCAAGGCTCAATGTGATCAGCAATAATGATGGTGGACAACTTGAGAGTTTGGTTAGTGACATAAAAAACCAGGAAACTGTGTACAATGAGCTGGACAATTGCACAAGAGAATCTGGTTATGATGTCAATCACAGTAGTGCATTAGTATCAGTTTCCATGTCTAGATTTGAATGGCAGCCTTGTATGATGATGGAAAGGAGGAGCAGCTTCCCAAGGATGGATTCGCTTGTTGAGAGTCTCTGTCCTCCTCAAGAGCTTCTTGTTCCACCACAGCAGATGATGGATGATAAGCAACTCCTTTGTCATGTCAGAGCTTTGATGACATTACCTGGCCTTTCGTTGTCACCCATGCTTGTGTTTCACTATGTCCTCCAGCATCTCCCCGAGCATGAGAAAGACAGATTCATGGTCCTGTGGTCCCGTTTCTTTCAGTCTGATCCCTGGGCATTTGAAGATGTGCAAGATCAGCAGCTTGTGGAGGAGTGCAAGCTTCATAAAACGGAGTCAAATGTTGTTGTTCAACAGCAACAAATCTCCAATTCTTCTTCACAAGGACAGCAGCTGATGGTACTGGATGAAATGACCTTGGGGCTGTCACTGCCAGGCCACCTTGTAAAAACAAAAGCAGTGAAACAGAGACACAAACAAAAACAACAACAACAACAAGATGATCAAGCTGGACTCCAGATAGTTCCATATAAGGGAAAAGAGCCCCGAGGGTTAGTCCCTTATGACGGTCCCTTCCTTCCTTTGCGCAGAAGGAAGCCAAGGCCCAAAGTGGTCCTTGACACAGAGACAATGCGAGTCTGGAAGCTGTTGATGGGAAGGGGTGGGAATCAGGAAAGTGAGATGGATGCGGACAAGGAGTTGAAGTGGGAACAAGAGCGGCGTGCAATGAAAGCTCAAGCAGAAACTTTCATCTCCCGCATGCACTTGGTCCAAGGTGACCGGAGTTTTTCACGATGGAAAGGCTCCATCGTGGATTCTGTGGTAGGAGCATTTCTGACACAAAATGTCAATGATGTTCTCTCCAGGTGATGATGACTTTCTTGGACTGAGTTGAACTGTCAATGTTCAGATTCCATTGCTCAATGAGAAACCCTAAAACCCCACTCCTGAAAATCACCTCCTCTGATTGTGATGTAGAGTGGAACACAGCTGTAGTAGAAAATCTTAAAGAAAACACAGGTGGCAACTGAAATGGGTTTAGGGTATAGGGTTTATTGAACTGATATTGAACTGTTCCTTGTTTTTCCATGGCACTGTTGCAGCTCAGCTTTCATGTCCATGCGAGCTCGATTTCCAGGCCGAAGTTTCAGAGGGCCCTTGAAAACTAAAGCCCCAGAGGAAATGGGTGATGAGCCTTTGGAGAATGGATGCTCCAGGTCGATGCAGCAGATGATGAGTGACACTGCTGACATTGCTATTGCACCACCATCTTTGAATCTTCAAGAGCAACGGCTTGCAGATGGAGGAGCTCAAGAAACACTTGTTAATAATAATGGAGTCGTTGACGATAAATTTTGTGGAAGTCTCCATCCCCATCACAGTTTGAACAGTCATGAGGAGCTGAAACAATTGCCTGTTCAACAACAATTGGCTGGTCCTAACTGGCATGAGCCTATGGTGATGGTGGAGGAGATGAGTGAAGCTTTGAATGCCTACTCCCAAGACTATCAGGAGAGCAATCCTCTGCCTGCATTGGAATCTCGAGTTGCAGAAGAACAATCTTCTTGCAGGGAGCAGATGCACATAAGCTCACTGAAGTTTGCAAACTGTACACAAGTCCATCTGGACAACACAAAACACCAGGCTGATGACAACAGCAGCAGCAGCAGCAGCAGCATCATCATTCAGCAACCCATTCCAGCATTTTCTGTTGGCTCATCATCAATTGTCAATGGAAAGGAAAGTGGACTTCCAACTCTTCACAACACAAGCACTGCTGCTGCTGCTGCTCCGATTGCAATTACACCAGAGAATTCACTTGAATCCAGTTCATCAGAAGCAGTCTGCATCAATGCACAACTGGATCTACTCTCGTTGCAACCAATAGTAGATCAGAGTGAGACAAACAGAGAACTTGTGAATGGAGGTGACCAGGTATCAAGAGGCAAATACAACCCAAATGGTTTGACGGGTGCAGATAGGGCAAGGTTGGAGGAAAACCAAGTGTCTTCTAAAAAGACTTTTGACTGGGAAGCTCTGAGATCTCAGTTTGCGGTGAAGTGTGAGACAGTTCATGAAGATGGCAGCAGGACAGAAGCACTGCCTGCACACACGTGCATGAATGAGGATGGTGTTGATTGGGAGGCTGTTCATCATGCTGATGTTGAAGTTGTTGCAGGCGTGATTAAGGAACGTGGTCTCAACTGGATTCTTGCTGGTCGCATCAAGGTTGTTTCTTTGCTTCCAGTGTTTTTGATCATGCCATGGCCTTTTCAAATCTCACCCATATGTGTAGATCTGCATTATATTAAGGTCCAGGGTGGCAGATTATGTCATTTCTTCTTGACCACATTATACGACAGAATCTTCTGGTGATGATAATATGCTTGTAATAGTGATCCAAATGTGTCAGCTGAACATGAAATTTCTTTTTGAATTGTTAAATCTGCAGCATTTTCTAACTCTCCTTTTGATGTTGTTGTGACTCTTGACACTTTGATATAGTTTATTTTTCCCTTGTTTACTACAGATGTTACAATATCTCTGTGGCCTCTTTGTAGTTTGTGTTTTTTTGGCATGATTCTACTACTGTGGAGACTTTGATTGTCAAGGGACTACTATGCTTTGCAGGCATTTCTTGAAAGGATTCGAAAAGAGCATGGTGGCATTGATCTGGAATGGCTGCACTCCCTTCCCACTGATGATGCAAAGTAAGGTGTTTTTGCATTCACATAAGCTTGGTGCATTTAGCATGCATTCCTGTCATTCTTTGTCATTGAAATTTTATTTCCATGTGGCACCCAAGTTTTCCTCAATGCTAGTATTTTTTCTGAAGAGATATACTATCATTATGGTCAACTGTCGGGAGCACACAAAATTTTGTGCAGACTGACAATTTTTTCGGCTTCTTGACAGTTAATATGGGTGGGTGCATTTTTCTTTGTGTGCAGAGAGTTTCTTCTGAGTGTTCGGGGACTGGGCCTCAAAAGTGTGGAGTGCATTCGCCTTCTCACTCTCCACCAGCTTGCATTTCCTGTAAGTTGAAAGACACTGTCTTGGAAACCAGTTTTGAGTTCTTGCTTTCACGAACTCATGACAATAATAGGATGTTGCAGATTGGAAGCACATGAGAAGACCCATCAAAAGAGCCTAATCTGTGCTCTTTTTTGAGATCGTATTCCAGGTGGATACAAATGTTGGGCGTATATGTGTGCGACTGGGTTGGGTGCCACTTGAACCATTGCCAGAGGAACTTCAATTGCACCTATTAGAATTGTAATTTTGACCCCAACCCATTATTCTCAATTGATTTCTGTTTCCATAGTTAGGACAAGTGACGATCATTTCTAACCAAATTGACTCCAAGCTTTTCAGAAGGGCTTAGGGTTTAGGGTTCAGTCTTCTTTGTGTCTCCCTCATCAGCTCTAGGAAAGGAGCATACTTTTGAACCAAAAAGTCCAAGTTTTGACAAGTGGGTGTACAGTTTTCCAAGTCAATGTTTTTGTTTTTAATTTTTTGAAGAAATGGTTTGCACCACAAAACTTCAAACAATTACTGGATTGTTTCATTAGGGACATAATAAAAATTGCACACATCCTTTGTACCAATTTCCAATGTTTTTCCTCTTTCACTTTTTACCTGTTCAGGTATCCAGTACAGGCGACTATCCAAAAATATTTGTGGCCCCGACTTTGCACACTCGATCAACAGACTCTGTAAAGTATCAAATCCATATGTTCTCATGAGAGATTATGTTTTCTTTTTCTTTTTCCCCTGTAATTGTAAATTTTTTTCTTGAATGATTACAGACACTTGAATGTTTGGGTTCCATAGGTACATGACTGATGAGGAAATCTTGCAGGTATGAACTCCACTACCAGATGATCACATTCGGAAAGGTCTCCTCTCTCTCTCTCTCTCTCTCTCTCTCTCTCTCTTTTCTACTTTCCTCTCTGACTTGTAGCCAAATTTGGCTAATTCCTCTTGTAGATGATCACCAGTGTGGCTACATCACAAAATTGAAAAAATATAAATAAAGATAAATATTTGTTTTTTTAAAGGGAAAAAACCCCTGAGATATGCTTGGACTGAACTTTGCAGGTCTTTTGCACCAAGAGCAAGCCCAATTGCAATGCATGCCCGATGAAGGCTGAGTGCAAGCATTTTGCCAGTGCTCTTTCCAGGTGCACTTCTGCTCCTCAAAAGGGTAAATTTATACAGTAATATTTGAGGCAATTGTTTATGGTGTTTTCAGATGGTTACCTTCTTCCCAAGTGCCAAGCATTTCCACATGAGCTTTCCTTAGGTTTTACAGAGTAGTGATGAGATTTTCAACAGATACCGGAAGTTAGCCAATTTTTTTCTTATTCAGTGCTGATGGTCACAATGATGTGAACAGTGCTAAACAGGCATTGCCTGCTCCTGAGAAACCAAGCACCTCTCCAACGTTAGCATTGCCACAGGGAACCAACTCAATGGCCACTGAAGCTGCTGCTACTGCTGCTGCTGCTGCAACAGAAGGCCTTCAATTGCTAGTTCAAAGCAGTAATGTAGCTGGCTCACAAGGTTGCTGTGAACCCATCATTGAGGAGCCAATGACACCTGAATCTGATGATGTGTGGGACTACGATATTGAAGATTACCCACTTGCTGTAGAGCTTGAGGATGACAGACTAGAGTTGTATATAGATGACAAATCAAACACAGCAGGAGCTTCTTCACTGCTGCACCAAGACAACAACGCCATCCAAACAACTGCTTACAGTCATAGTTTGCCCAGCCCTTCTTCTTTGTTCAGCACTACAGCATCTGCAACAACAGGGTCAGGCCTGAACAACAACACAACATTACAAGACTTGGGGAACAGTTCGTCACCATCTGAACCAGCATCTACTTTGACATTCACAAGGACGGACAGCTCAAAGCAAGATCTATCACCAAGGTCAACAATCATGACAATTGTTGATGTGCAACTTGGGGCATCTGAAACAAGTCTCCAGAATCTGCCAACATCCTCTTCGTCATCATCCAAAGTTCTGGTGCCCGATGTAACACCACCACCATCTCAGGAGCTTGTACTCCTGCCCCCTGAAGCTGCCTCTATACCTGTACCTAAGCTGAAAAACATCGGCCGCCTACGAACTGTCCACTATGTGTACAAGAATCACAACCCATATCTTCCTACTACTCCAATTAATTATGATGCTCTCTTGGGTTTCTAGTCATGCATGAATCATCTCTTTCAACCCAACCCAGTTTTGGATTTCATTTTGTCCAAATTGTTTTGAGAAAAGTTGTGCATGATTTGCAGGTATGAACTCCCTGATCACCACCCACTTCTTGAAGGCGTAAGTTTTCTTCTTCTTGTCTTTTCTTTTTCTTTTCCCCACTCTTGAAAGATAACTTTTTTTTGCACTCTTTGCTTTGCACTATGTGTGATTTTTATTTCTTTCAATTTTTTCTGTTTTTTTTTTTCCCCTTTTGTGACACTTTCATTCTGGGTTTTGGACAACAGATGGATGAAAGAGAAACTGATGATCCTTGTTGCTATCTTCTTGCAATTTGGAGCCCAGGTTTCATTAGAATCCCATACCCCCCACCCCCCCTTTTCTCTCTTGTTGGAAACCTTCATCTTCACCTGTGTTGTGGTTGCACAAAAATTGGAACATGCAAATTCAACTATACTTGTCAGCATTTACTTGAGCGACCCTTCAGGCCAGACTGCTAATTGTGATTGAGCTGGTGGATTATACAGGGGAGGTTCCTAGTTCCATTCCAAACCTGGATGACTGCAATCATGAAGACAATCCTTTTGCAACATCAAGCTTTGCCAGTGAAGCTGATTCCATCAAAGGCACACTCCTGGTGAGTCAGGATTCTTTTGCAGAAGCCAAGTAGTGATGTGATCCCATTGCTGGGTTTGTCAAATCCCAAGCAGTTACAAAAGAACAAATATCATTTTTGTTAATCTCTTGTTTCTGGGAGTTTTTACAAAATGGGTTTTGCAAAAGAAATACTATTGAATTTAACATCTCCCTTTACCATATGATGAAGAATCTGGCATCAATACTGGCAGACTCTGGCATGTACATTTAAGACCGAAAATTGAAAGCTTTCTTTTGAGCAGATCAATATGAGTTAGTGAGTCATGAGTGAGTACATATAGAAAGTCAGCTGTGTATCTCTTTTTTTTGTCAAAATCAGGTGCCGTGTAGAACTGCAATGCAAGGCAGTTTCCCTTTGAATGGAACTTACTTCCAAGTGAATGAGGTACCAATCTCTCTTAACCCCTGCAGGTTTTTTCCCTTACAGATCACCAAGAGGGGTAGCTTAGTCTTTTCTAGTGAAGTTCAGCTCATTTTTCTTTCTACATTTTAGTTGTCCTTAACCAGTTTCGCCAAAACAGGGGACTAAATGAGAAGTCGGGATGAAAAAAGTACACAGGGGAAAAAAGCAGGGAACCGAATTAGTTTTCTAACCTAAATTGGTCCTAAGGGGAGTTTCACCCCCAGTTTTTTTTTGTTATTTTTTAACCTTATCCACCTTGACTGCTGCTTGTATTCTTCTTTAAATCAAGCCCTTGAAAAAATATGATCCTGCAAATCTTCTGAACTGATACCCGGTTTCATGAAACAGTACCCAATTCCACTCCTTCTACAGATACACTCCAATCAGGGATGAAACAGGGTTTAGAGGGTCAATCTAGGGCCCAAAGACAGGGTTACCTTGCAGATAAGTCTATTGTCCTTCTAACTAATCAGGTGATGCTTTGAATCCTATTCAGGTTGACTCAAAATAATAAGTGTATCGGAGAAATTCTCAGTACTTATAAAAGCTACTTTATTTCTTGACTTCTTATGGTTGATGGATGCGGATCTCAAATTAACAGGTAATGGGGACTGGACAAGGCTGGAAAGGGTTCAGAAAACCATCCCAAATGTTTAAACCCACCATCAGAATACCTTAGTATTGTGAAACGTCTGGTTTCTGGCAGGTATTTGCAGACCATGCAAGCAGTTTGCAGCCTATTGTAGTGCCACGGACATTGCTATGGAACTTGCGGCGCCGCTTTGTCTTCTTTGGTACATCTGTGACAAGCATTTTCCGAGGTCTGTTTACCACCAGAATCAGCTGCAATGGGGAATTTCTTTTTTGCTATCTACAACTGACTGTCCCCCCTTCTTTGAGTTTCTGTACAAATTATAGAAGTGAAAAATCTTCATTTATAAGAACTTGAGATCCAGAGAGGATATTCTCCTTGTGCTTTGGACGTGTTTTGTAATCCAGATATCACTGTATGTAAACCATATGGGAGTGCACAGTCATGTGTTCCAAAGAGATTGAATGAATTGTGCTTTTTGGGTTTTGTGGATATCTATTGTTGTACAGGTATGACAACACAGGAGATTCAAGCATGCTTTTGGCGAGGTATGTTACACTTCTTGCATGCCTAATTTTGTGTTTCTCTGTCTCAATATATAGTTTCATTGCTGCAGAATTTGAAGTGTGTGCTCTCATGAGAAATGAAGGATGGGTTGATCCCACCTCTCCAATTCCTGTTGCCTCTTTGCCAAAACCATTGGTTCAATGTAAACAGTGGTACAAATTTAGAACCTGAAACTGAGGAAGTCCAATCGCAACACCAACAGTTTCAAGGACTTGGGTTTCCTAACCTTGTCTTCTGTAGAATGGTGCAGTTATCAGTTCTTCCAGTGCATGTTTAGGATTTAGGGTTTAGCTGTTAACTTCTGGAACTAAAGACCCACGGACTTTAATCCATGTCCAGTAGACTTGAACAAAACATCAGAAATTTTTGGGTGTAACTTGAAGTACAAATTTAATTTTGGTCCTTCAGGGCAGTAGCCTTTTTATAAGCTAAGAATGAAGGACACCCATGAAGTTCTTTTTCCAATTTTTAATGTGCTGTTTCTGCCTTTGGAATTTTCAAAATGAGTATTTCAAAGGACTTCTTAATCCTAAGTGGGTAGGCTTTCAAAAACCACTTCATTCTCAAAATGGTGTTGCTCTTGAGGTTCTCCACTGTGTCTCTCATTATCTTTAACTTTTTCTGGTTTAGTCTTTTTTTTTTTTAACTCTTACTTTCTTAATTTTGTTTCGGGCTCTGTTCTTTTCATAGTTTCATTGTTCTCCTTTTCTTTTAGGTTTTGTTGAGCTTGCCAGCATCATGACTGAGTCTTCCTGTTGCCACTGGTCTTGTGAAAGAAACTCTGTATGTTGGTTAATGTATGACATTGACATTAACATAAGCCATAAGTGTAGGGTAAAGCCCCAGGGTGGAGACATTCCAAAAATGAGGGGCCCCGGAATGTTCCCCACACCCATGGGCCCTACCCAACATAAAGCATGAGGCAAACCTTATCATAAGCCTAAGCATATGGAGATCACAATTTGGTAGGACTAGGAGGGATCTTGGACTTAACCATTAGGAGCAGGAAGGTCCTTATGGTTATAAGTGTAATGAATTCATGGCTGAATTTTCCCAGTACTGCCAGTCTTGTGACAGAAGCTCAGTGGGATGGTTTAATGTTCGATAATAATATACACCCCTTGCCTTGAACCAATGATGAAGTCATTGGGGATGTTATGGTATGTGGTCAACAGTCGATGCTATACATGTTGCTGCTGCAATTTGTCCTTGAACATGTGTATGCCTTTTGCTGTCATTGAAACAGCTCCTCAATTTTTGTTTTATTGTCTTGTTTCCTCTTTTGTTTAGGGTTTGGGTTTCCTTCATTTTCATGTTTGCTGTTCTGTTGTCAAATCTGAAATAACCAATAACCTTCTTATTGGCACATTCTCTCGATTCTTGTCAGGTTGACTTCTATCATAAGTATTGATGAAGTCTTAGTACTTATGAAGAAGATGTAAGAAAAAAAACCCATTGATGGTTTGTGTTTGTTATTTAGGGCAATTGTGGGTTGTAATTAATTTGCCTCCATCTGAGCCCTTTATGTGGGTGGTGGACATTATGCTTACTTCTGTGTAATTTAGATGTAGTAACATTTTTAATTGATGTCCAGAACCATGGAAACCATCTCGAAATCACATACTATCAGGGAGCCATTTCAGTCTTCTATTTGTTATGTGCTTTTTCTTGCCCTTCTATTGCTGTTTGTTCCATAGTATGTGGAGGATCATAGCTGCAGTAACTATCCAGGAATGTTGACTGTGTGTTGATGGATGTGGGGATGTGTGCAGGATATGTCTGTGTGCGTGGGTTTGATCGGACCTCAAGAGCACCTAAACCTTTGGTGACACGGTTACATCTCCAGCCCCATAAGTCCACTCACAAAGGAGGAGCAATGGAAGAAAGCAACGATTGAAACTCCAAAACTTCCCCAACACCAGATCAAAATTCTCCATGGAACAATGGTTTAATCTTGGGTTAAGCTCTAGACACAACGTGTTGTGAGGAGGAGGGTTCAGCTTTCTGTTGTTGTGGATGGGCAGGTGGGTTTGTGGGTGGGTCATTGCTGTTTGCAATGACCCACATCTGTAGCCATCCAAATGTGCCCTTTTGTTGTTGTGTTATAGAGACGTGTCAGAATACGTCTCAAACCAATTGATCTTCAGAGCATTGTCTGAAGGTTTGCTATTGAAAACACACACTAGTTTGAGTAGCACAAGTTGATAACAACCAGCAGAAATCAACTTGCCTCCAACAGGCTTGGAAAGGCAATAAGATACTCGTGTCAACCCTTTCCATTTAGCAGATTTATTGTTTTATGTTTTCTGAAAACACTCATCTGTGCTCACATTTTACATCACTTTCCAACTTCTGTTTTCCTTGCCTTATATTTTCTTCTATGGAGTAGTGAGGCACAACAACTATGGTGGTGAGCTATGACATTCTTTTCAGTCTGAATTCGGTCATTACAAGCACACCATGGACATAAAAATCATGAGTTTATCTTTTCTCAAATTTTCACAAGAAGAATGCAAACTTGTGATCATTCTTTGGGTTTAAACTCCGTTTATAATAAATGTATTGTTCGAGTGCATGATGCAAGTGCATTAGATCCAAAAGAGATGTGAGTGAGGCAAAGTACCTTAAGGCAGTGTTAAGTCATATGAAAAGCAATGTAGGTCCAATGAATGTATGTTACATCAATTGAGAATAGTTGACCATGTTGTTGAGGAGCGGATTTACATTTGATAGAAGCGCTATTCATATTTTTACAAGAGGATGGAGTGTCTACAAAGGCGACATTAGGCATCAACATTTGGAAGAAGCAAATCATTGAGGTGGGTGGTCTATGCCACAAAATCCTGATTTGATTATGCATCAGTTGTGTCATGACCTTAATCACATTCAATGTTTTCCAAGTGCATGCACATTAAAATAATTTTGGAAGTTCCCACAATTATTTGGTGGAGAATAATGCCATCTTTGTGCCATATTTGTTACATTGAGCTTTTGAACGTCATTAATTTCCTTTCTTGTTGGTGTTAATTCTTACATGTGGGTTTCAATGTTGGGTTTTACTAGCATTTCATCTCAGTGGACAGTATCTTGATGGTGCAATGGATAAGGATAACTTGAAAGGTCATTGGTTTTGTTACTATTCTCAATGTTATCTCATTCCTTTCAAGATTCAAATTCCATGTTGAAATCTTATATATTGCATGTAAAGCAATGTTTTCCTCATGTTTATAGTCATAAATATGTGTGTCGGTTCATTAGTTAGTGAAGGGAGAAAAGGTTGGATGGAAGAGCAAATGAAACCCTTCATTGACATTAATTAATTAAAGCTAATGATGTTGTTAAGCCATTAAAAAGGGAAGATTATAATAAAAAATTTAAATTGGTAATATTCAAGTTGTTAATTTGATTCTTTGGGTTGACATGGTTGCCATTATACCAAGGGTAATTGAATTATTGTCTTGTAGTTAACTCATGTATCACAATATTTCACCTACATAGTGTAATGCATTGAACAATTGTTAGGATCCTTGCTATAGGTTCATGTGAAGTGTAACTGAACAAGTGCAATGAATAATTAGATCTTGGGACTTTTGATTATTAACTAGGTGTCAATCAATGCACATGTCATGACCATATGTGTGTTAGCTATAACCTATAATGTGCTATGGTAGCGAGTAGTGCTTACTTAAGGTTTATAAGTTTAGGGTTAGAGGAGAGTGGTTCTTCTAGTAGGACCCACCCTCATGTTGTGAGTGGGGGTATAAAGTGTGAAAGAGGGCTTAAAGAACTATGTTCTTTGAGTTGAGCCTAGAGCGTTGGGAGTAGTTGGAGTTAGTGAAACTTTGAACTATGATGTCCCGTTAACATCGACCTAGATTCTCTGAATGGAGTGGGCTTGGCTTGATTATATGTGTTTGCATTACGAGTTTTATGATAGTAGATTTTTCTCGTGCCATTTTCACTCAAAGAACTCTGTTTTTTTTTTGGAGTAGTTACACCATGAAAATTTTGTGATTTTGTTTTTTGGTTGTGTGGTCGAATTGGGAGTGGGTGGTGTCAAAAGGAGAGCTTTCAACACACCAAAGAATGTTGGATTTCGTTCAGCGGATCAAAAGTTATGATCATTTGAAGTTGCTAGTTTAAAGTTTGACAGTTTTTAATGACGGTTTACCAGCAACATTAATTTCTCAGATAAGTGGAAATTTCCTTGAAAAAAGTTGCTGAAAATTGGTAGGAGTGTAACTAAAAAGTCGATCTACAATCTAGCAAAAACAAATTGTGCTTTCATTGAGCGGATTATGCGTTATGTTTGTTTTTGTGGTGATGGTTTTTTCTGGTTTGTGCACACCTAGTGCCGAAGCATTGTCGAATTTTTAGCTAAATAACTAGGGAAGATCAGGTGCTGCAATTTTGTGAAGTTGTTGCTAGAAGGCTGAATTGCATCTAGGAATTGTTTGGGATTTTTTTTGGTAAAGCCAATTGGGAGTATTGACCTTCGAAAAATTTCAAGTTTGTGTAGATTTGTGCCTAGGTTTTTTTCAATTGTCTTTCGTAAGTCATATCTCAGCACACAAACCTTCTTTTCAGTTGAGTTTTGGAGGGAAGGAAGATTTAGTTGTCCTCTACATTCTGGTCAAAGTAGATTAGCATTTGGTGTAGGAACAATGGAGATATGGTTGCTTAAATGTTCACAGCCCAATTTCGCAACTTTTGGCTATGGCAAATTAGGGATTTCGCTGGAAATTGAGCTTTTGGCTAGTGGGGAGCACATTTTACGACTTGTGGTGGTGGGCCGGTTAGACAAGTTGAGCCGTTATTCAGCTAGGTGGTTGAGTTGAGTACTCGTTTCTGGTAGCAAATCGGGCACGAGGTCGACGGTACTTAGTGGTGATTCAATTTGGGTACTAGGTTTGGTGATTGGGTCATCACAGAGCAGTTTGGTGGTCTTGTGGGGGACCATGGTGGAGATGGTGGAGTTACACGTGGTGGGTTGAAGTATCGATTACCTTCACCCACATCATCGGTTGTTGAGGAGGATGAAGTTATCGTGAATAACAAGTCTTCCATATTATCGTCTAGTATTGCGACCCCATTGATTTGGGATATGGACGAAGGTTTTAGGGCCATGAAGGGCCCTTGACGTTACTCGGGTGCAATGGGCACCATCGAGTTGGAGGATTTCATTCAAGAGTTTGATTCTTGGTGTGATATGCAAATGTTACGTAATGCCAGATTGTTCTCACCTTTCTTAGCATGGAAGGGATTGTTTCAGCACTTGGAGGGTCCTCTGATGGATGATTATCATGAATTTCGGAGAGATCATGCTACTGAGATTGAGGAGTGGAGGCAACATTGGTCTCCATCCTATGTATCTATTACTCACGGTGGTGTTACTAGTGGTGGTACTACTACACCATCTACTCCTAGTACGAGCACACAGGTTGTTCCCCCACCTCCGTTTAACCCTATCACAGAGTTCTTTTTGACGCTAAAGAAGAACTACCAAGGGGTGAAGACGAAGAAGTTGAAGAATCTTCAGGAATTTGAGCGGAAGACTAGTGCAAATCTTCGTGAGGCATACACTCGTATGCGACAATTGATTACAGTTACCTAGGGGGTGACGGAGGCTCAGGTAGTCCAATTTTGGTATGGGATTCTAGACAAGGAGTTGCGACAAAGAACACGTGATGTGACTCTCATGAATGACGATTCTCCCACATTGGCCCATGTGTTTACTTTGTTTGAGAAGATAGAACTTAACATGGTGGAAGAGAGGGTGGTGACATCTAGATTCAATAAGGATATAATTACTACTTCTCATGGACAACAGTCCACTTCACAACCTCATACTTGTGGAGGTGGGAGTCGTGGAGGTCAGGTACAACCTCAGTCAGGTTCTGGAGGGATGGGTGCACAAAGACCGTTGCCTTCATTCGCTAGTCAACAGTAGGGACAGTCTTGTTGAACATGTGGTGGTGCTCATATTTGGAGGGATTGTCCACAGGAGAGTGGTGGACGAACTTTGGCTGATGGATCTCAGTCGGCACAAGTTCAATGTGATAATTATGGCCGAGTTGACCACTTTCGTGAGCGTTGTTTTGACCTTTACCCAGAATTGAGATCAGGTCGTGGTGGAACAGCTCAAAAAGGTCGTGGTGGTAGAGGTAGTAGAGGTGGTGGGGGTGGTAGAGGTACAGCAATGGTTAGGGCACCTCCCGTGATCACTCCTCCCCCTATGACAGAGGCAGCTATCGTTGCTAGGATTGAGCAATTGGAGCAAAGGCTTACTACCATGGCAAGTTTCCAACATCGATCACATTCAAGAGGCAAGGCTCCCACATCTTATGGGGGAGATGATCTCTTTTATATGGTTAGTGTAGCACAAATTGAGGCATCCGTTGTAGTGATGAGAAGCGTCATTCGAACCTCGGAGCCACGTGGGGCAACTGTGGAGTTGGTTCCACAAAGGGGTGAAGCTAGTAGATAGGCCAGGCTTCCCCAATCATTCTTGTTGTCTGAAGTGGTTAGGACTCCTTCCATGGTTCCTACATCGCCTATTGAGCCAACAATGGGGCCAACGGCATCAACATCACGTGTAGTGGACACAGATGTATCATCAAATGTAGTGTTGCGGATGGTGACTTCAGTGTTGGGATCCCCAACATTTTTGGCTAATGATTTTATGGCGTCAGGAGTTGACTTAACTCGTGTATTTCGACTAACAGCCACATTGTGTGAATATGGGGGTGTTGTTGCTACAAGTGCCGAGGTGTGTGAGGGTGTTGATGTGGGGCAACTTGTGGCGAAGGATGTTGTTGTGGAACATCCCGTGGTATCAGGTGTGGATAGTCCTTGGCAAGCGACGACGGCTAAAATGGATGCATTACCAGCTCGACCAGCCATTGATCGTGGGAGGCTTACACCTCGTGTATGTATGTTGGATAATCGGAATGGTATTTTTTGGTTGGTGAATCCTATGGGCCAGGTGTATAAACCAGATCAGGTTTTGTTGGATTCTAGTGCCCAACCTTTGATGTTGGGGAAGGCAGCATGTATTAGTTTGGGTATTCAGAGGTCAGAGCTTGAACCATGCTCATTCTAAATTCAAACATCACTTGGTGGAGCCAGTGATAGGTCTAACTTCATGACACGTAAAAAATTATTGATGCAAATGAAACCGGATCATGTGACTGATAGTTCTAAGTTGGGAGTGACTGTTGTTGTTACAATAGCTAAGTTGTATGATGTACTAGTTGGAGGTGTCGTGTTGTATCCGATGGGTTTTCAAATGGATTATTGGACAGAGACAACGACTTATCAACCTAGTTAACAGTCTGGGGATGGACGAATGAGCCAGGTGCCTGTGAGATTTATTTTTGGGGTTCGACCAAGAGGGTCTCCCCAAAGGTGTTAGCATCAGTTGCTGGTTTTAGTGGAGTGGTCACTTAGCCAAGTGACTTGCTGGAGGGCAACATTTCAACCATTGACACTCCGATCTACAAGGATATAGAGGAGGTTTTTAGCTTTGTTGCAATAGTCCTCTTCATTGGATGTTCCACTTTGGCGTTCAAGTGGGGTGTTACGGTAGGATGCCGATCGTTTGGTATCACAAGCTTAGCGTGAGGCTTTTGTGCCTGTGGAGGAAGAGGAGGTTCCACAACGGACTCCTATTTCTGGTCATGTTGGGTTGTTGCCATTGGATACTACACCCATTGCGTGGGAATATCCTTCCGAGGGTATTTGCGTGTTAGATCTATTTGGTGGGATCAACACTAGTTTGGCAGTAGTGCTTCAAGCAGGTATTCGAGTTCAAAAATACCTTTACGTGGAGAAAAATGAGACCGCGAAAAGGGTTTCATCGTGCCATCTTGCATTATTGATGTGGCGATACCCTGAGTTGTCGAGGTCGATTATTCGAGGATATCAATGGGCTTTGCCATCAGACATTGCATTATTGGGGGCGCAAGACCTTGCGAGAGTTGGTCCTATTAATTTGGTGATTGCTGGATGGCCATGCCAGGGTCATACTCGAGCTAGTCATGGTGAGGGATTACGTGACCCTCAATCTCGTATGTTTTGGGAGATGTTGCAGGTGTTACGCCATCTTCAGACACCTCAGACACATGTTCCTACATACATTATGGAAAATGTACCTTTGTTGGGTGATACTAGGTCTCATGTGATGGCGAGTGTACACCAAATCCGGTCTTGGATTGGACCGGCGATTTTATTGGATGCAACGAGGGTTGGCTTGTGTGCTCATCGTCCCCGATTGTGGTGGACGAACTTGTTGCCGAAGGAGGTGTTGAAACGGGCATATGAGATAGTACCACGATCTTCTCACCTCATAGTGGATAATATCTTAAATATCGGGCGACAATCTTAGGTGGTGAAAGTTGTTGATAGGTACCCATGGTAGTGGTGAACCGAATGGGACAGCCTAGGATGGCGTTACCCACATTTGTCAATTTTCCAACATCGCATGCCTATTGAGAGGGTGGTCCCGAGCTTATATAAGATACTTGTTTACAACAATTGGTGGAGCCCAACATCGATGAAAGAGTGTGTGCAATGGGGTTTCCTACAAGAATGACATTTGTCCCTTCTATTTCTGAAGCTTCACGTCGACAAATGTTGGGTCAAGCTATGGACCTGAATTATTTGACTTGGATTGTTAACCTTGGTAGGGCTGAGCAACGTCGGCTCAGAGCCACATTTGTAGTAGTTACACCTCTTGTGAGCTCATTGTCCACCATGATGGTAGAGGCATCGACTAGGGGCGAGGAGAGTTATACTTTTCATCCTTGGAGTACATGGGATGTGTTGGGAAAGCATGTGAAGTTGTGGCCCATGTTGTTGGAGGAGTTTGTTGCTCCAGTGGTGTTCCATTGGGTGACTTGGAGGAACATGTGGCTTCTCCCAAGGATTTTGCGTAGCAACCCATGGCATCATCCTCTTCCTCTAGTGTGTCTACCAAGGAGATTTGGGAGCCTTTGATAGGGCCCAAGCTAACAGGAGGAAAGAGGCGACAGTTGATGCAATTCCTAAGAACGTACAGGAATTGTTTTGCTTTTAATATGAAGGAGTTGGGTGCATTGATTGGACCTAGTATACGGATTGAGTTGGCTAGTGACAGGTCAATCTTCTATCGTCCTTATAGATACAGTGATATGGAGAGGGACCTGATTTGGAGTCGAACATTGGATCTATTAGAGGTTGGATTAGTGGAATTGTCGCATGGTGAATATGCATCAGCCACTGTCATGCCAGCCAAAAAGGATGTACATGGCAACTACACGAATAGGCATATGTGTGGAGACTATCGTCCTATCAATCGGTAAACTAAGTCCGATAAGTATGCCATGCTTACACCTGAAGAGATCTTTGATGTTGTGGGACATGCGAGGGTTTTTAGTACACTTGATCTTCGAACAGGGTACCATCAGCTATTGATTCGAGAGGAGGACAAGGCTAAGACCACATTTTGGGGCGTCAACTTTCACGGCAAGGATTGTTTATATCAATGGAAGTTCTTACCCTTTGGGTTGAAGAATGCGCCTACCAAATTTCAATGTGTGATGGATAGGATCTTAATAGGGTTGGATTTTGTCCGGTGTTATATCAATGATATTATGGTAGATAGTGATACCGTGGAAAAGCACCAAATTCATCTACAAATTGTCTTTGAGCGGTTAAAGGCTCATGGTTTTCGTCTACATCCTGGGAAATGTAAATTCTTCCAGGAGAGTGTGGAGTATTTGGGTCATGTGATCTACCCAGGTGGCTTGGGAGTGCAACAAGCCAAGGTGGAGGTTATTGCACGTATTCCACATCCCACGGATGTGAGTAGGGTTCGCGCTTTCATGGGATTGACGAACTACTATCACAAGTATGTCAAAGGTTTTAGTGCGATGGCAAAGCTTTTGAACATGTTGTTGAAGTTGGATCAGGAATGGCAATGGGGTAATGAGCAGGAGCAAACTTTTGTGGAACTCAAGGCTAGGTTAATTGCAGTTCCCATCCTTAAGAGACCTATTAAGGGGTGTCCATTCCAGCTACACACTGATTGGAATATGTTGGGACTTAGAGCGGTGTTGACACAGTGTGATGATGAAGGGAAGGAGTTTGTGGTGGTTTATGCGAGTCGTTTGAACAATGCAGCGGAGTCAGGCTATAATTCTTACGAGGGAGAATGTTTGGCAATGATGTGGGATGTCGCACACTTCATGTGTTACTTGTTTGGCACACAATTTACCTTTGTCACTAATCACCAGATGCTAACAGGACACCATAGCTCGAAGCTCCACTAATTCCAACTACTCCCAACGTTCTAGGCTCAACTCAAAGAACTATGTTCTTTGAGCCCTCTTTCACACTTCAGCACTTGTAGCAACAACACTCCCATGTTCACACAATGTGGCTGCTAGTCGAAATACACGAGTTAAGTCAACTCCTGACGCCATCAAATCATTAGCCGAAAATGTTAGGGATCCTAACACTAAAGTCACCATCCGCGACACTACACTTGATGATACATCCGTGTCCACTACACATGATGTTGATGCTATTGGCCCCACTGTTGGCTCAATAGGCGGTGTAAAAACCATGGAAGGAGTCCTAACCACTTCAGATAACAAGAATGATTGGGGAAGCCTGGCCTGTCTACTAGCTTCACCCCTCTATGGATCCAACTCCACAATTGCCCCACGTGGCTCCGAGGCTCGAATGACGCCTCTCGTCACTGCAACGAATGCCTCAATTTGTGCTACACTAGCCATATAAAAGAGATCATCTCCCCCATAAGATGTGAGAGCCTCGCCTCTTGAATGTGATTGATGTCCTAGAAGGTTGAATTGCATCTAGGAATTGTTTGGGATTTCTTTGAACCTAGAACGTTGGGAGTAGTTGGAGTTAGTGGAGCTTCAAGCTATGGTGTCCCGTTAGCATCGGCCTAGATTCTCTGAGTGGAGTGGGCTTGGCTTGACTATATGTGTTTGCATCACGAGTTTTATGATAGTAGATTTTTCTCGTGTCATTTTCACTCAAAGAAATGCTAGTTGTGGTACACATGTATTTGTTTATGCTCTCGTCCATGTTATGTGTTTGTGTGTGTATGTGAGTATGGTATGTCAGCGATGTATGTTGTATGACGATATGTATTCGCACGACACACAACATCTCTACAATTGTGAATGTGTATATATCTAAATATTTTAATGTTATGATTGGGGTGCACTTGTTATCATTGGCACATCGACCTTAATTGAAGCATGTTAATATGGCCACTAGTTTGGTAGGTGTTGAACCTTGTTGGCAAGTTTTTAATTTGTCAATATGTGTAGGCAATATAATGCAATCATTTATCATGAGTTGTTGTAATAATGACAACATGTCATTGGTTTTGCATGACATTCATCGTGTACCTTTTCAAGGTTCCTGATTCAATGGGCTTGCTATGTGTGGAATGGGCATGTGTGCATGTGTGCATTCAACATGAATCATGGGTTTAAGGCCATTATGAAATTGTTGTTGCAAATCATACAAACAAATGTGAATTAATTCAAGATACATGTGTAATTAGCAAGAGAATTGCATTTTATGTACAATGGTAGGTGTGTGTTACTAATGATGCCTTGTTTTGAAAATACATTTGGTTGATGGTGTATCCCAAATTATATGGTATCATTATATATGGATGGTGGTTGAAATTACTTGAATTATGTCATCATATCATGAATTAACTGCTTTGAGGTCCTTTGAGATGTTTTTTGTTCTTACATTGTGTTTTGCATCTATATTGGTGCATACACATATATTTTAAATAACGAGGCTACTATTAACATTACTTGTGTTATTTGTTTGACACCATGATATTCGCACATGATTTTGTAATTTGGTCAACTAATTTTGCAAATGTAACAATAATGATTTGGGCAACAATATAAAATAATTATGTACATTTACATAATGATTTTTATATGTCAAAGGAACAATAAACAATATTCATTATGAGCAATTGTGAAAAATTATAATGCATTTCATTGTATGTTTTATAATTTTAAAAATTGAATAATAAGACTGGATTATATTAGAAATTTGAAATGTTTCATTTGTAAAGGTAGCTATTTTGATCCAAACCTAGTGTGATATGTGTTATGTACGTTCGAACCAATGACACTAGTTAAAACATTGTAATCTTATGTTCATTCGATTAAATTCAAATTTTACAATGCGATGACAATCATGAAGGTGATTTGCAATTCAAATTTTAATTGCACCATTATTGTCATTTAACACATATCAATAAAACATCATTTGTGATTATGAATTATAGTTGCACATTCAATTAAAACTTTGTTATATGAACTAACTTAACACATGGGTGCAATAAAACACAATATATGTGACTAACATTTGTTATAACAAATGCCAACAATTAGGTCACAATACACAATTAACAATGAACGGTTGCATCTTCAAATGACACATGAATGCAACAAAACACAATATATGTGATTATTACATGAACAACACAACTTTGCTTCTTTATTTATTTAATGATAGACTGAAACATGACATCACAAAAAAAATCACAAAACCCAAAGATGCATTATTATGACAAATATAATCATGACATCTACCAAGAACAATTAATTCCCATTGCATGATTACTAATGAATAAATCAAAATATATAAGATAAAACCTTGATTTATGCAAATATTTTATATTGTATTAAGATATTAAAATATGATTTGTATACAAAATGTACAATCTATATAATGCCAACATACAATCAACATATATATCATCAACCATATGGAATTGGTAATGAAAATTGAACCTTCCTTCCATGGTAAAAGTTCGTTACCCTTGCCATTCAACCACTTCATAAAATATCAATTAATTTGAATGAAAATAAATTTGAATCTTGCTATCTAATACATTTCAACAATGATGTTTTTTTTCTTTTAAATCACAAGATCATTTGTATATAAACTTATTTTAAATTAATATTCATTTTTTTGTGAAACATAAAATATATTATTTAACACATAATATATTGATTTGTATGTTAAAACTAATTATTTGATTTTACATTATGAAGATTGAATTTTTTACCTTTTTAAAAAAAAATGAACATGCAAAATAGAATATAGCACTTTGTCCATATTTTATGTAAAAAGTTGTATGCAATTTGGTTTTTAAAATCATGGAATCTCATATTGTAATAATTGATAGACTAAAAGATTAAAATAAATAATTCTACTAATGATCATTATTTAACATATAGGTTACATGACATCTACTTTGAAAAGTATAACATTTCATTTATGGTAACAATGTAGTTGAGACACTAAGGACATTGAAATTTGTTGAAAACATCTCACTCATTCATAAAATTATGAACATTTTCTTTACTTGCTAGATGAATTGGAATGAATTTAAAAGCTTGAAAATCTTTAAGTGAAATATGATAATTCATTTTACCAAATTCTTAAAACTTACATAGTCTTTGAGGTTTTTTTTTGGTTTGTTTGTTTAATTATGTGAACATATTGTTAATATAAACATTTCTAATGATGACAAAAAATTTAATGCATGATTCCAATAAATGAAGATTTGTTTAGTTGTAATAAAATAATGTTATCTATTTATGCATATGCATTATGTGTATTGAAAATAATGGTCAAAGGTTACTTTAATTTACATATTTCAAAGTGAAAGATGTGTTTCACTAAAAACTAAATAAATGAATAAATAGGATAAGTTGGATTGCTTACATCAAAAAAACCATCCGAAACATAACACTGAAACACAATGATTTTGAGATTATAGAAGAGCTACAAATAAATCTAATGCAAGTGTGTGGAATTTTTAAATTATATCTTAAATGTTGTTATGGATGTATTCATGTTGAATATATATTTAAATGTAAGAAGGTTAACATGCATTAACAAATTGAAAACATTGACTTATAATGGAACCTTGCAAAGAAAACTAAAAAAACTAGAATATATAAGGGGTTTTCTTTCTTTTCTTTTCTTTTTTCATTCACATGTTTTGATATGCAAGCATTTTTTTGGTTAATAGTTTTTTTTGTTGGACATACCCCAAACTACATTATAAAAAACACAATAAAAAAATAAATTATCGATAGAAATTTACACTTTTAAGTCAAAGGTGATGGCTTTGAAAATGATGAAGGATAAGAAGAATATTCATGCGATGGCATAAGTGTGAAAAATAAGAGTCTCAATTCAAACCTTTTGAACTAAAGTAAATGTACATTTTATAAAGTTAGTTGAATTCAAATAATAAAGTGAAAGGTATGTGACATTAAAAGTTTGACATTATTGGTTTAATAATTATGTTATGCAACTTGTGCAATATATATGTATATTTAACAAAGATGTAAATAGATAACACCAAATGCCAATTACAATTTTAAAAACTAGATGTGCTAAAACAATAAAAATTCATAGGACAAGATTTTAACATTTAATAAGTGAATTTGATTAAAATTTTGAGTTTAATGAAATGTGTGTGTGTGTTTTTTTTTTTCATAGCCAACAAAAAAATAATACTTAAGGAACTTTAATAAGGGAGGCTTGATGTAGAGATCTTTTTTTAAATAACCATAAAATCTGAGTATTTTTTCAATTTTTCAATAAAAATTGAAATTCATTTTTTAGCTTTTAGGTTGGGACAACAAAATTATTTTTCCATGAATATCATTTTATTATGTAAATCATTTTATTGTGTGACTCATTTTTAAAGTAACTATTTTGTACATAAAACACAACCTTGATGAATGGTCTTTTTGTTTGACATTCCTTAAATTTGTGTCATTGCAATAAATTGAAATAATCATGCAAATTATGAGCAAAATAAAATGGAAACAAAATTTGTGAACATGTCATTTTCATAAGGCCCAAATTTACCAAGGATTTGCAAGTAGATTAATTTGGCCTTAAACATTCAACGTGAAGCAAAAAAATGTTAAAGTATCTGTAAGGAGAAACAAATGAAATGATTATGATTTTAAACTTGTAGGAGGAGGATGAATGCAAATGCAATGTCACAAATGAATTTTAAATTGAAAAATCTCACACATTTCAATTTTCTCTTCTATGTTATGTTCCCCTAATCATATGATCCTAAATTTTGATTATGAACCTTTTTAGTTTCTCTTTCTTTGTAAGTCATCAATATTTCATAACAATCATAGACATGATGCAAATGGGAAAAGAACTTTTGATTCAACCTCTTAATGATATGGTGCAAAACTCTTGGTGCAATTTTGAATTTTTGAAAAGGACAATCTTCATTGGAAGAAACAATATATGACATCCTACAAATGCATGCCCGGTCTCTAAACATTGAAAATGCTTATTCTGAACAAATTTATTCTGAATCATAAATGTATTATGGATAAGTTGAAATGAAATTTGATTATGAACCATATTAAAATATTTTCTTTTTAATCTTCTGATTGACTTTGAAATGGAACATGGAGATGATAAAAAACAATGTGAAAGGAGGTTAATTATTTATTTTGTGCTTAAGGGTTATTTTTAGCCTAGGGGTTAGTTTACATAGTAAAACAACTTGATAACTTCAAAATGCACTAGTAGTAGGTTTATATATTATCCTCATTACTAACAAGGGTGATGCCAAACTAGTTGGTTAATTTTTAAAAGGTGGTAAGTAAGAAATTGAACAATTATTTTTAATTGGTAGCTTTTAATTTGTCTTGGCTTTCGAAGGTGATATCAAGGCAAAAGATTTGACAAAGGAAAAGATTTCACATGACTCCAAAGGCCTAAAAGCATTTGCTTGGATTTAGTTCTAATATTTTGCCATATGTAAACCTTATACCATGCATAAATGAGTGTATTCAAAGTAAAAGGAGCCAAAACAATTGTTAATAAATAATGAAAATGATATGTTATTGCATTAGAAAACCTCCATTGATTAAAATTAATTTTTTATATTCATCCTTTGAATTTGTGTTTGTTTGTTATGAAGTTAAAATCTTATAAATTTGGAATGATTCAACCATGTTCTTAAAGTCCTTTGTCATACACAAAACACTTGTTGATTGAACCTTTTTAACGAAGTTATGAAATTTGAACATTTTTTTGTTTATCAAATGTTCAACAAATGCTTTTAAATTTATTGTGGGCTTTAGGGTATTTCATAAGAAGGGCCAAATGGGTGAAAACACATTATGAGGGGGCCAACTTGGCATTTTCATGACATGTATCAAAAGCATACATCTCCAAAATGTGTTGAATTTTAGTGTGTAGGCTTTATATTTTGATTTCCACAAAATTAATGTTATATTGTTTGAAAAAAAAATTAAATAAATGTAAAAAACTTGTTTTTTAAATTTTAGATTGCATTAGTTTTGGGTTTGAATTAATCAACCAAAAAATGTTTGGAATGAAATTTTTTAAAGTGGCCCATTTCACATTTTTTTGTCTTTTTATCATATACTTATGACCATGCCCTAAAAAACTCTGCACATGGTTCACAAATTTAGTTCAATCATATGGAATCACAATATATAATAAAAATTAAAATTTTAGTAAAGATTAAAAATCATTTCAATTTGGAATATATTTGCATTTTTTAGTACATTGTTACTTACATTTTTTTGGCACAAATATATTCTAACATCACATCGTAAGAAATGAAAAAATGTGGTTTATTTGGCATTTAACTTTTTGTGTTTTGACCTACCATAATATGCAAAAACATTGTAAAAATCTATTTTAATAATGAAATGGTTGAAGTTCATACATGTGCACCTTGAAAAATAATATGATGCGACAACACCCCCCCCCCCCCAAT
>Ga0116227_10004997_pt1 | contig 28403 bp, 20 predicted proteins | sample S1TSphgellanicum_FD_89693 | JGI IMG/M metagenome (GOLD analysis project Ga0116227, IMG submission 89693) | Host-associated microbial communities from peat moss isolated from Minnesota, USA - S1T2_Fb - Sphagnum magellanicum MG | ecosystem: Host-associated > Plants > Peat moss > Unclassified...
AAAAAATTAGGTATTTTTTTTGGTTTGGAGAATATAAAAAAAATTTGTGGGTTTTTTGTTTTTTTTTTTTTTTTTTTTGGTGTTTTTTTTTTTTTTTTTTTGGGGGTGTACTTTTTGAGCAGGTGGTATTTTTTCTCTTCGCCTGATATTTGGGGAGCATTATCCAGAGAAGCCACCTCGAGTGCGCTTCACAACTGATGTCTTCCATCCAAATGGTGAGTTTCTTCTTCTCATGACCAATTGTTGAGTAAGCCTTTTAAGCTGCTGTGGTGCAAAGAAAGGATTCTTGACCCATGTGAGCTATTTTGTGTGATTCATTTGTATGCAGTTTACAGCGATGGAACCCTCTGCATGGATGTGCTTCAGGATAACTGGTCTCCCTGCCAGAATGTCTCTACGATTCTGACCTCCATTCAGGTGTCTGGGGCTAACTCTCCCTCCATGTCTGTTTGATTCCCCCTTTCTCTTCTATTGGGTGATGCATGGTTTTGGAGTTTGGGCCACTTTGACAAGACCAACTGAAGCTTGGCTTTTACTGAAGAGCTGCTTCCTAGATGCACTACTACCAGGGTTGATGATGCACAAGTCCTGCAATGCATATATGTTTGTCCAGTCAAGTTCATTTCCTGATTTACTTTCTTCCTGGATGTGGTGGTGTTCTCTGGTGGTGGCAGTCACTTTTAACGGACCCCAATCCAGCAAGTCCAGCGAATCCTGAGTCAGCACAACTATACCAGAGCGACATCAAAGCCTACAATAGGTGAGCACAGGTTGAAATCTATGGGGATTTGATTCTAGTATCTCAATTCTTTGGTAGGACCTGTGCAAATGATTGTCTGGTATGGGATACGTACTGATTCCAGTGGGAGCTTGTTTGTGTTCAGGAGGGTGCGACTCTGTGTACGGAAGTCATTGGAATGCTCGTCATGACACCTTGACCCTCATCATGCACTAGTTGTATGTTGCCTCAATTTGGCTCTATGCAACAGAGCACTTTCACATAGTCAGGTTTCTGGTGGTCTCACAGACTGGGATGTGAGCTTTGATTGTGAACAGTATTAAGGGTTTGATATTTGTATTTTTCCACTTGCCTCTTGTGCTGCTTGCAAAAGTAGTGGCAGTGTTATGTGTAGGGGTGTAGGGTTATGTTACTTGCAATGTGCAGCTGTACATTTAGCTAAAAGCGCTTCGTGTTTGTGGTACTATTTGACACTAACAAGGATTGGTAAAATGGAATGGTTTTAGACTTTACGATTATTTCATTAGAAGACTGATGGTTTTTGTTTCTGAAAGGAGCCTAGAAATACAAAGGATGACCTGGATGAAGAGCGACAACATGTAAGGATTTTAGTGCAATAGCTAAAGAGGAACATATATATGTTTATGGGTCTTGACGACCCATGCAGGGGTTTTACATCTATCAATGAAGGGGAAGATAACTGCAATCATCTTGCACTCCTTGCAGAACATGGTAGTAAGATTCTCATGTTTTCTGGCATTTCTTTTTTTGACACTCTGATTTGAAGCCATCTGACTGCTTTGCTGGGACATGAGGTGGTGAGCAAGAGAATGAAACAACACCACACTGCACTTAGGGTTCAAGCCTGCTCAATGGTGGAGCAATGTCACATGCTGGTCATGTTTGATCTCAGTGAAGCTTTGCTTTCTGTCCATGGTTGCTGTTTGTCTCTCCACTGTTGGAAGTCAGTCTGTACAATTAACATGGTGAGTACCTCTCTCCTTCCCTTTCCTCCTTGTTTTGTTAGCTCTTATGGGTTTTGCACTTTGCACCTTCTCCCTCTTCTCTTATTTGTGTCTCTGCAGAAGCAAAGATTGAACTACGAACATCCATCCTTCACCACTCAACTGCCACCTCCTACCCATTCTGACAACCTGAGCCTGCAAAGGAAGTGCACACTTGATGTACTACTAGAGAACACGCCCTAAGTGAATGAGTGGACTTTGTCCTCACCTTAAGGACCCATTTGGGAGGTAGAATGTACACTCAAAAGTGCATTCTGAAAATAGATAAATCTGTTAGAATACTCTAGAATATGCTGGAGTATTCTATCTTTGGACATGGAATCTTTGAAAATAAAATACGGTAATTATTGAAATGTTGGAACTTGTCATGGTACTATGCTACTTGGAGGCGTGTCTTGGAATTTCAAATGATTAGTTATGTAGGTAGCCTCTGCTCAGAAGAAAACCCATTCTTTTTTTCATTGTTCTGGATCAGTATCTGAGCTTTTTAGACTTGATGATTCAGATACTAAATTCTTCTTAGAACAACTAATATGGAAAAGTGTGTGGTAAAGCACTTGGACATGGACTTTACCAGAATTCAGGCTCACACTAGACTCCGACTTGTGGAGGTCCTTATTCTGACCAAGCATGTGGCTTTATCTACCACATAGCAAAACCAAGGCAAGGCTTTTGCCCTTGGAGCAAAGCAATGCAATCTTGAAAGAAAAGATTGCATTCTCTTGCCTTGAAAAGTGGCCCTTATTTTGTGGGGGTATGGATTCTACTGCCCTCCTCCAAAAGTGGGCCCATTTTTTGGGAATGCCCCACTCCTTGGGCTTTATCACACATGTAGGGCACCCAAAGAAAATTTCTAGTGTTTTTGGATGGTGCTTTAGATTTATGAATATGCTTCATAGCACAAGAGAAGGTTTGTTATGCTTTGCTTTAAGAGTTCATTTCCTTCAAGGCACCTAGTTACCAATTGTGTTGTGCGCATTGCATATGGAGGTTGACAACCAATTCCCATGGGTGGGGAACATTCTCAAAATGTGATGTTAGACTAGGCTAATGCCTTCATCCTAGGCCTTTCATTTTGGGAATTTGCCCCCAACCCCCTCCATACTCTAGAGTAGCTAGGCTAGGTTAGGACCTAGGAAGCTCACCTAGTGAATTAGGTCTTAGTGAATTAGATTAATTATTATTGAATTCACTTTCTATAATAACCTATCTTTGTTCATTAAGGGGTTGGTCACTTTCATCATGGTAATTTGTCTAAACAGAAAGTGAATTCAATCACATATTGTAATAGTGATTATGTTTTATCACATAGGTTACAATTTTTTATGGAACACTTTTTTTCATAAGTTTTTTATGTTTGAGCATGCACATATATTTTTCTCTTTCATTATGGTTTGCATTCACTTAATCACTTAAGGTGGCACATAACAAATGATGTTGATTTTATTATGTGTGTATTATGTGAAACAAAGTGATTGAAATAATTAATGGACCAAAAAGGAAGGATGTAATATTCTCCTCAATGTTTTTTTTATGTTTTAAATTTTTTTAGCTAAAAATTATTGTGATATGTGTTTTGATAATTTGTTTAAATTTTATGCAACACATCATTCTTGTATAGCACAAGCCATATGATATCAACCCACTTATACCTTTACAAGCGTGTTTTAAGTGACATGGGTATTTATCTTTTTTAAAAGGGAATAGAAGCCCTTACACTTAAAACCTACTTATTTGTAAAATTATTTAAGTAACATGAAGCGAATATAATAAAAAATTGAAGATGTCAAAATACCCAAAATATCAAATAATGACTGAAATTTTAAATTTGTAAATAATATCAACTTTAAAATTCACATTTGACATTTTGTTGTTAGGTAAAATCAAATTTCAACAAAATTGAACAAGGATTTTTTACAAGAGCATCGTTACAAGATTATGTACATAATATGAATAAATGAACTAAAGTAACTTAATGCAATTTTTTTTGACAGAATCAATGGTACTAACAATCTATTGTGATCATGGCATGTTTGACAATGGAAAGTTTTATATCATAAATGTTGAAAATGACATTTTATGAATCTTTTATTGAATAAAAATGATTTTTCTATGTAGTCATGATGGATCAAGTTTGTGAATCTTTTCATTCGTTTTATGGGGAAATCATTAGTTAAAAATTGAATTTGGAACATCATTGATTATATGGGCAAATGACCAAGATTGTCCTCCACTAGAAGAAATTTTGTATTTTGCAACAAGTCATTTGGCAACTACATGTGATTATGTGTCAATTGGGAATTTTTCCACAACTATTAACCACCCTTAAAAATTTTGTGAGTATCTTACAACTATGCCATAATTACGTTGCAATTATTTGAAGCTTCATCCTTCCATGTGAATGAGTTTAAGTATATTTCATTCACACATAGGATATTAAGTCCCATTAGTCACATTAGTAACCAAAATGTAGTTGCAAATAATTTATTTAAATTGCCTTATGTATGAATAAATTTAAAATATTTATTAGGATTTTTCTTAAGGTTATGAGGTATATTATGTTTTTCTTTGAATTATTAAGGGTATAACATGTAAATTAAAGTTGTATTAAAAGTATGCTCAATTTCTATTAAAATATATTGCAAGTATATCTAATGATGATATATTATGTTTTCAATCAAGGTTGTACCAAAACCGATATGGTTATGAAAATTTGAAATTGGTGTTTGATATTAACTAAGGTTTAACCAAATTTTAATCAATGTTTAACCAAGTTTTAGTTGAACAAAAGTTTAGCCAAGATTTAGCCTAGGTGCCATGTAACATATGTGGTTTAAGCATAAGTGCCATGTGGGCCTAGCCTAGGTGCCACATAAGTTAGTAAATTTATACATTAGGTTAATTAATAGGTAGTAAGTTAGGTCAATAGGTAGTATATTAGGCTAAGTATTAGTTGGTAGGTAGTACCTTGAGTTAGGCTAGGTAAATAATTAGGCAATAACCAAGTAGGTAGTAGGTAGTAATTAGTTAAGTAGTTGTGACTAGGTTGCAACTAAAATGTTTATCCCATGTGGTTTTTTTCATTTCAATTTTCTAAAATATATATAAGGAGGTGCACTAAAAACACAAAAAAAACACAAAAAAATTCAAAATGGAAATGCCATTGGGGATGAACCAATTTTAAAAACTCAACCTTAAAGACTAAATCCAAATGAAATAAGATCTTCCTAGGTGCCATGTGACATATGCCTAGGTCTACCCTAGGTGCCACATAGGCTATTGGAGCCCATGCCAAACCTAGGTGCCACGTGGCTTAAGCCTTGACCATGCAACAAATATTAAAACTTGTATTTATTTTTTTTGAAAATTTAGTTAATGTGCCACACAACACCTTTCAAGTTGGCCATGTGTATCAGCTTCGAAAGTGGACATGGGAAATTAAACTTTTAATCACAATTTTGATTTTCTTGAAATTCTGAAATTATGTTATGTGGCAACATGTAATTGTTCCAAAATGTAGTTGCAAATTGTGTTAACTAATAATAAAGAACTATATGGTCAATAGATAGAGGAATATATGGTTGACTATATATTTCATTCATTGCACCCTGTTGATGTCATGTTAAGTCACTATTTGTGATTAATGTTGGGTATAGTTGGACTTATGCAACTAATGGAAGATTTAGTTGAGTTAGAATGATTTGTGACTAGTTTCTAGTCGCAAATTGAAGTCACAAAATAGGGTTTTTCCTTTAGAACTAAGTACAAATGTCATTGCTCAATGATAAATCCTAACAAAGTTATAATATAAGAATAATGATTTTTACAATATTAATCTAAAATCTCCTTGCAATTTATGGAAACCCTTTTAATCATTATTAACATTGTAAAAATAAATAAATGATAAAGGCATTGCCATAGAACAAGCACAATTTGAAAATATCAAATGGTTTATATAACTTTTAAAGCTCATTTGGTGATCCTCATCCCTTATGCAAATATGACTTACTTGAAGAAAACAATCCATTTTGTTCATTATATAATTTATTGTGCAAGGATGTCATTTTTATATTTACATTTTATTTGTTGATATATTACCTTACATCTTTGGACACTAATTAGAATAGGATTTGCATTTTTAAATTATTTTTTCAAAGAAGATTTTTTTTTAAAAAAGTATATAGTATTTAATTTGAAACATTTAAGAATATTTTATTCTTGACATGTCAAATCTTCAAATTCATTAGTTACTCTACAAACATGTCTTATGTTTTTATTACAATAATCAAATATATTTAAGCAATGTTGAAAATACCATGAATTTATTAATTCATGTGTGCTTTCTATATGCCATGAATATTTTATAAGGGTTATAACTTTCTTTCAATGTAAATCATTAATTGAATTAAATGCAATGTGGGAGGATGAATGAATTGCTACCATAGAAGCTTTAGAAGATGAAAAAAGAAAGTAGAAAAAGAAGTGATAACATTTGTGGTCAATACATTGGAATGCTTGCAGATTGGGTATAAATTGAGGTGGAAAAGACTAGCCATACAAGTTTATCACAACAAGTGTATGTAGTTGAATCATGTTCACATTTTGGCTTTTGATTTCAAATTCTACATTCCTCAAATAGTATAGATTTTGGTCAAACCAATTCCATGTTAATCATAAATCACATGTCTCTCAACTTACTATCATTATGTATCACACAAAGGTCATGAAAATCTTGAAATTCCTTTGTCCATGTTATAATTTAAAAGTGCATGAATTCACATTCAAGTGCATTCAAGTGTTCCACATTTTTATTCAACTACACTTTCAAATTTAATGGCTTATATTAAATAATACATTACGCATGTTTTGAAACATGAGTCTACAATTATGATTGAAGTTTGATCATCACTTGCACATCATACTTGCAAATTGTAAAAGTTTTAAGTTTCAACATTTAGTTTCATATGAAAAGAACATGGCTTGGTGTATTTTAATCCATTAAACCACATTCTATATCTATTCATTCCTTTATGGATTTGATGTTATTTAATTTTCATAGCTCCAAAAAGTGGTCACATTGAGTTTTGTTGTGGTTTGGGGATAGGTTTTATAGTAGTTTGTGCTTATAGGAGGACCAAGGTGGTTAGATAGGACCCTACGTGATTGAGAAAAAATACATTTATAATTTTTGAATAATTATAAAGAAAAAACCTTATAAGCTAAAAAATAACATGAATCTCCCAAAATCTTGTTGAACTTCACCATTGCACCATTACACATTCAATTACATAACCTTTGAAAGCTACCTAATAAAACATTAGCAACTCACAAACTCTTCACAATCAATAATTACAATTAATATTCAATGGAATTTTTATTTAAATGTTGACTCAATAAGATGAGACTAAAACATCATATATACGATTATTAATACAACTAGTCCCAACATGTGTCCTCCTTTTAAGTCCATAAACCCTTTTCTTTGAATGTTTTTGGATATCAAACTTTCCCTTTCATGAAATTTGTAGTCCTTCTTTGAAATCCCAAATTTGACTAGAAATGTCCCAATCTCCAATCAACAATCTAATGCAACCAAATAACACACAATCAATGGATTTTTAATAAAGAATTTGTATTCTTATTTCTTTCTACAATATAACATTAATACTTTTCCCATAACAATTATGTACATACCAATTCCCAACAATATAACAAAACAATAGATAGAAAGACATCAATGAAGCTTTTTGAAATTTTAAACAAATTCACAAATTTCCCATAATAAACACAAAATCCCTTAGCTTTTAAACATTTTTTTATAAAAATTCTTCTTCACAAGATTACTAAACAACACAAAGTTTTGAATACATTTATTCATCAACAATGAACACAACCAAGTTCCCATTACAAAAAAATTGAAGAACAATATACTCAAGTTTCCTCAACCTAATGATAGATTGAGTCTTTGTAAATGCCCAACACTACACTTCAAATGGACTAGCAAAAAGTTCTTACTACTTATAGATCCTCACATTGTAGTGTTATAACAATATAACTATTTTCTTTAATCTACTGCAACTTATAGGTCCTTCATAATAAGTATTTTTAGAAGCATCAATGAAGGTCTATGTTACATTATGCAAAGGTTTATCACAAAACAATAGCCAAAATTGTTTTTGCTATCACTTTCACATGGCACAACTTTTTCATCAATTGTAACATTGTTAAAAATTGCATCTCCCCCAACACTTTGTTTCTTCCTCTGTTCCCAACATGGGTTTGTGTGTTAAGGTTTTGTTTAAAACATCAACCTTCACCATCTCTTGTGATGGAACATGGGACTTTTGATGGCATTCCCCAATGCTTGTTATGCCTATACAAACATCACAAATGCATTATAAAAGGCCAAATTGGAGGAGAGTGGAATTTCGACTAGATACACTTTTCAGCTAACACAAATAACCATGTATTTTAGTGAGGAAGCTTATTATATATAATATTGAACCAATGACCAATTATTTCTAAATAAAAATATAGTATATAAGATTCATAAGGAAGTGAAAATGCTTGGTGCATCCTTCTACTTCCCACCATAGTGGCAAATGGTTGCCAAGAGGATATCAAGTTCAAATGGATTCTATATGTACTTTTTAGAATTTAAAGGTAGAACTTGATGACATTTTTGGGGATGCCTAGGTGTTGACCTACTTGTAAACAAGGAAATTCAATGTGGGATTAATATCTAAGGAAAAGGATTGGGTTTTTCAAAGGGCCAAAAGATATACCATAATACCTTTTCCAGTTCGGCAATTTTTTTTTTTAAATGTCAAATTTTTTAAAAATTAAGGTCCCTTCTTGTTGAATTTTTAAAAAATATTGTTTACTAAAGCCGAATTTTTTTTACCAATACTTTTTATGGGCCTAATAGTGCAACCCTGTGGAAAACTGCATTGTTTTGTCGCAAGGTTAATTTTTTTTTATTTTATTTTTTTGACTTTGTGTGTGGAATAAATCTAAAAAATAAAATTATACTATTTAGTGCTTGATGGTATGTTAGTGGTAAGTGGAATTATAGGGGAGGTTTTGGGATCAAAACTTGTGCTGTGATGCAAAACATTGGCGATGAAAAATATGAGAATTTTTTTACTTTAAATGAAATTTTGTCGAAAATTCAAAAGTTCAAAAAATAATTGCTGAAATCAATTCTTCAAAATAAAATAATTATCTGGTAGCAAGATGCCCAACTTGAAGGGTGTTGACAAGGTAAAATAAACAAAAAAATTAGTCCGCCCAAAATCCAATTTTAAAATGGAATAGTTTTTTATATGAATATAAGAAAGTAAATTCAAAATATTTTGAAGTAGAAATATAAAACCGTAGGGCCTTGCATTTAATTTATGGGAAGTTGGAAATAAAGTTTGTACAACTTTGGTATCATAAAAGTAGGTTGAAAATATGTTTGAAACTAATTAGGTCAAAATCATCTTCAAACTTATTTCATATTAAAATTTTGATATATTATGATTATAACATCCACAATTTGATAATAGGTAAGTATTTTTTAAAGCTCCACAAAGTTGAAATTTTTAAAAAATCAATATTTCATCTACATGTAGCCCATTTGGTAAGATCAGACATTTTGTACAAGTAGAATTTTTTTTAAAATTCTACTTAACTCTACTTTCAAGATGGGGTTTTTCAACATTTAAAATATAAAGTGAAAAATTATCATCTTGTTGATTATTGTACAAAATGTTTTTACTTTCAATACATTAAAACTTTTTCATGGCTACATGTTTTTTTTTCTGACAAGGAGTAATGAGTCATCTACTTTACCTTGCTTGCAACTTGAAAAGGTACTATGGTAGTTGAGAAGGACAACACCTTTTAGGATATGGTTAGATGGGTGTGTGTGAGAATGATACCATATCTAGAATTGTGAGAAAACAATATGAGACATGCCCGAGTGAAAAGTTAGGACATTTTGGGGTATGTTAGACCTATACTTTGCTTCGAGGCTAGTATTGATGGAGAGCCATGTAATTGGAGGTTTAACAATTTGTTTCATGATGGATGGTGTGTGATTAGGTTGTGCATCATTTAATGCACCCATTCCACATTTATAACCTTTACCAATCATGGGGTTTGGGTATCAATGGGGCTTGGGTATCAATGGAATTTGGATTTTGTTGGACCATTGAGCCTAATTATTTGTCATAACTAGTGAATGTGTTAGTTATGATTGAACATTTTTGGGTGAAAGCACACTACACTATCCATTAAATGTTGTCACAAAATAGTTTTTGCTTTGCATTTCATACCATAATGGATTTTTTAAGAAGTACTAAAATACTTGCAACAATCCATAATCAATGAATATGGACTTCATGCACCTTCATATAATGTTATTATTGAATAAATGATTCAATGATAATATGGTGTGGTAACATTGATATTAAGGAAGACTTTTTTAGAGGATTTTGTTGACCAATTTTTTCTATGTACCTTGAATTATGGTTTTTCCCCATTAAGTCCTTTCTTTAGTGAAAATAATGATTTAGAACAACATATTTCAAATTTAAGTTTTCCATAAGGTAAACTAGGGGTTGAATTTTTTTTAATAATGAGTTTCTAATGATAATTTGCAAAATGACTTTTGTGATTCAAGGTATCATGCTTTCACATTACTTTCATAATGTTAATTTAGGCAATTATGGATTTCCATATGTGCTTAAAACTGTTACACCTTAGTGTGTTTTCACCCTTTTCCAGTGGATTGAATTGGTTCCATTTTGAAACAAAAAGTAATAAAATGATTACTTATGGGTCTTGAGTAGATTTGGTGTTCTAACAAAAGTTTTCAGGAATTAAGGCATAAAATTTTGAAAAAAAATTTGGGCATTGTGTGAACAAGCTTGGATTGACAATAGGACTACTTGTGATCATCTTGAAATTGATGGATTGGCTAAAATAATGGTATAAATAATGAAGAAAGAATTATGAATATATGGATTACAAAAGGGGCATATTGGTGATTGGGACATACAATTGCCATGGTTGGCAATGGGATACCAATTTAGTAGGAAAACATTCCTTGCATCATTTTCCCCTTATATTTTGTTTTTTGGGTGTGAACCTTAATTACCAATATCCATTCGTAAGGATGTCACCAATGTGGTCAATCTTGACGATCCCAATGTGTGGGTTCAAGCTTGTGAGCAACATGTAGCTTTGTTCAAAAGAATCATGCCCATGGTAATGGAAAATTTGGTCATCACACAACACAAAAATACTTTACAGTATACCACCATTTATGAAAATGGGTATCCACCTAGGGTTCAAAGGATTGAACTTGAAGATTATATTATTTGACGTAGACAACACCTAGTAGATTAGATGTGACAATTAGTCTAATCATTAAATATGTGAACAAGGTTTTATCTTTTAGGATTTTGCTATTAAAAGATCAAGATGGTTAAATGTGGAAAGACCATGTGTGAAATTGTGCACCATGTCACCTTCCACATGTGAATGGCCGTGTGGATCCATCATTAATCATAATCTTAGCAAGTTATGCATGTTATGTGGAAAATCACAAGGTGTAATAACCATATTAATTTGTGACCATTTTTAAAAAAAATGGCATATGGGTTGTTTTACACCACCACTTATAGAAGTTTCAGAAGGAGAATGGTTTGTCCACAATGCACCAAGTAACCTTGTATTGTTGTTTTGTATTATGTCTCAATACCAAGATATAGACACCACTACAACAAAAGGTGTCCATGTACGCCAAGTGATTTTATTAGATTTTGTGTGAATTCACTAGTTGTAGTGAACGACCAATGAAGAAGCAGTGAATTCATTGGTCTAGTGAACGGGGACTAGTGAATTGCATGCACATTTTGTAGTAATGCACGTTTTTTATTAGAACAATGGGTTATTCAAAAAAGGTTGTAATTTGGCTGAACTTAAGGAATTGTAACTATGTGATTAATGATGGGGCTCACATTACATTTAGCCTATTGATCTCATCATGCTTGGAACAAAATTCCTTTCATGGATTACCCTATCATGTTATGTCTCATTTTATCATTATTTTTGGTTATATGGTGTAGGAAGACCTTTACTTTAACTAGTGGGATGATTTGTGTCATTACTATAAAATGTGCATGCAATTCACTAATCCATGTGCATTAGACCAATGAATTCATTACATCCCCATTAGGTCTTATTCATTAGGACTAGTGAAATCACTTAGCATATAGGGACACCTTTTGTTGTAATGTGTGCATGTTTTTATGTGCATGACTTTGTTAGTTTCAATAGTGTTGGGTGTCAATCTTGTAACATATGATAGTTATTGAATATTTGTTGTAGGACATTAATTTCCTATAATTTGTTATTTGTGGTTGAAACTTGGTTTAATGCGAATGAGGTTTTAATTTGTTTATATTGGGGGGGGGTGGATAACATGGTGTGGCTTTGGAGTTTCATTTTTTGTGTTATGAGATTTAGATCACAAGGGATAAACATGTTTCTATATTGTGTGTTTTTGAATTTGGATTCTTATGGTTTGCAAGTGAGTTTTCTTGTTTTCATGTTTATAGTTTTGTTAGTTTTGATAGTGTTGAGTGTTGATCTTCTAGCATACAACACCATAGATTAGTAATGGTGCATTGAGGTTGTTTCACAATGTTTTAAGCTATGGTGCAATGGTTATTGAAAATTGAAAAAAATCACTGAAAATTCAATAAAATGAAAAAATAAATAAATAAATAAGGGTATGCTCTTGGTATTATTATAAAACCCTCAATGACTACTTGATTTTATGAAGTTGATTTTGTAATTTTTAAACTTAAGATGTGGGAGATATTAAATTTGAGTAATATTTATCATTACAAATTACAAAAATTGGTTGTGTAAAGAGAAATTAATAAGGTTACAAGTTCACACTTTGGCTAAACAACATAGGTCACACTAGTGTTCATGAAATTGAAAAAAAAATGATTTACTACTATAACACATATGTAACCAAATTAGTTTGTCATGAACTTGTTAGCTAATAGTTTCAAATCGCATTGTTGTCATGGGCACAAATAAAAGAGATAGAAATCTTGAAAATCATTGAAGATAAAAGCCTAAAAATTGATTTGGTCACCACTTTCAAAGTCAAAGAATGACCTCCCTTCCCCTACTTGTCCAAAATTCCAATGCCAATGATTCATTGAAGTTGGTATAAGTAGAACAACTTTAGGTTCCATAAATTGTCATTTACATGTTATAAATAATATATTTAGCCCATTTTCAAGTAAAATGGCATGGAAAGGTGTTTTTTAAATTAATGTCTTTTCAAAAGTTTTGTTTTCAACACCATAAATTCATGAACTAATTTTTAATACCTTGTCCACCAATATGCATCCCATTTTTTTTCAATTGAATCTAAATTCAATTTAGGAATTTGAATCAATTAAATTGAATAATTCAATTCAAGTTGCATGCAATGTCATTAAATATTTTCATTTGAATAGGATTCAATTTCCACAAAATCAATTCATTTTTATTAATTAGTTGACTATCATTTATGATTCACAACATGAAGGCCAAACATATAGATATAAATGTCACTGGTTGTAATAATCTATACATATTATCAAACAAGTGGCCTTCACTCTACTTCACATTACCAATGACAATCTATTGACATAAGGTCAAAATATTTAGGGTTTGAAATCATTTCCATTTCCATTATTTTAGAACCATTAAATTTAATCTTCACCTAATAAAAAATTAACCTTTCTAACACCTTCAATGTCACTTGGCACCTTACCTAGCACCGTGCCCCATCATTCTTGATGTCTTTTTTCACACTTGTCATTGCCTCAAAAACAAAAAAAATTGGGCATTCTAGTGTCCCCCAATGTCTTTCTTAATGTGCTTTATAACAACCCCTAACACCCCTTGTGGTTTAGGTTTTTTGTTTCCCTTTCGAAAGATAGATATTCATGTCACTTAAAACAATATAATTGTAAAGGTATAAGTGGGTTGATATCATATGGCTTGTGTTATATAATATCGATGTGATGCATGAAACTTAATCAAAAAATCAAAACACATATTTAAAAAAATAGCAAGAAAAAGAAAAGAAGAACATGGAGGAGAATATTACATGCTTTATCCACTAGTTTTTTCAATCATTTTATTTCACATAATATACATTTAATGAAATGAACATCATTTGTGTAACACTTTAAGTGAGTGCAAACCATAACCAGGGAGGAGAAAATATGTGCATGTCCAAACATAGAAAACTCATGACAAAAAATGCTCCATCAAAAATCATAATCCATGTGATAAAAACACAGTTCCAATCTTTAATTTTATATAGAACCTTCAATTTTTTTTTGTATTTTAAACACATTTTCATTGTATCATTACCAAACTCATTGTGTGTGTTCACATTTGTTCCTTCATGCTTTTTGTACATAAACTCACATATACTATTTACATAATTGTGATACATCACACAAATTTGTACAATTTTTTATTTATGAAACAAAAAAATGAGTTTGAAAAAATAAAATGGAGATTGAGTACATGATTGGTATTGAAACAACTCTATCATGATTGTTTCCATATGCTAAATGCAAAAACATTTTTCCATAGTCACTTTTTGCACTAACATATGTTCCTATGTTAACAATGTCTTAACAATGTTAGCAGATCCGCATGAAGCTTATTTAGAAAAGACATGTTTATATGCCAATGACATATTGAAGTGCCCTTGATATAAATGAATTTTGAACAAAGGATAATAATGGTATAGTGCAATGTGTAACATGTAATAAATCCCCCTTATTTGCACCAAGACAAAAAGCATTAGAAAAAAAAGGGAAAAAAAACCCTTATGGAGCAAAAAAAAATTTCCAAATGTTCTTGTAGCATTAAGCACTAATTCATTCTTATATGAAATTGAAGCGTGATAAGACATAGAATGCAAAAGAGATTGTTCCATTCCATTCAAAATAAATTCCAATCACCATGATCTAGTTTGGTAGGTTGAGACAACTAGTGGAGCCTGAACTTATCTACCCTATAATAGGTTTGAAGTTATCACCATCATTGGAAAAAGCATATGGAATAAATGTGTAGCTCAAGTCAAAGCCTATGGTGTAAGGTGAACAATTGCAATTGGAATGCACTTCCATTATGTGAACAAATGAAATTAGAATGCAAACTTTTAACAAAATGTGTGAAAGCTAAGCAAACATCTTGTTTTATTTGATTGGTATGCTCCAATTGCTTTGATTACAATTTCATGATATGAATTGTTTGATTCATCTAAATTTGTCCTTCAGAATTTGTCCTGAAAGACAAGAATAACAAGATTCATTTTGGGTTAAAAAAGTGGGAGACATTTGTTTGTTGTTTAGGTCAGAAATTGTAGAAATTCCATTCAGTTTAGCATCTAAGTGTTTAATTTAAAATTAAGACAAAACTTAGGGTCCTTTGATTAATGCAGCAGCCTGCAGCAGTTCCAACAGATTTCCAACAGATTTGAGTCTAAACAATGTGAGCAGTCAAAATCCAGTCAACAATAAGAGTATTGAATTTTTTTTGTAAAACATTAGGTTTAAATACTTGTGCTTCTGTGGATTCACAATTCTTTCAGTCACTGCACTTCTGCCTTCAGCAGCAGAGTTTACAAATCTGCGAAGGAATCAAAAACTCCACCAGGAAACCAAAAAAAGCCCCATTTTGTTGGTCTTGACTGAAATTGAGTGATCACAAGCTTGGTGCTCGCTCTGCTGTGCCTTGTAAGACTGTAAGCAGGTTGTTGCCAAAAGGATCACTCAAGTGAGCAGCCAAATTCTCAACAGGACCCTGTCCGGTGACATACGCCTGAATGAAAAATCCAAGCATGGAGAACATGGCCAACCTCCCATTCTTGATCTCCTTAACTTTCAACAGTGCAAACTGATCTGGGTCCTTCGCCAATCCAAGTGGGTCAAATGCACCACCTGGGTGAAGTGGATCCAAATTCTGAGAATAACATCCACCCAAACCAAAATGTATCAGATTTAAGATGAAGCTTTTCTCGGAGCTCTAATTAACACTGAGAAATTGAATTTGGAACATAAGATGATAGCTGAAAGCAAAGATTCTGCAAGCAGCATTTTGACGGGAATTTTTGATAAAAGAGATTTACCGATCCCAGGGGAGACTTGTTGGTTGATCTGTAATACTCTGCTCCTCCAACAAGAACAACTTCCGCAATCACAGCAACTGCCAGGTTGACGGGAATATTTGCTCCAAAGTAACTCAAAGTGTTGCCATCCAACAGAAGAGCTCCAGTCTGTGGTACCGCCCACAGATGGATCGATGCAAAATAAATTCAAACACAGACCACAGGAAACTACTACCTACTCAACAATCTGAGCTCCTTAGATGGAGTCTGCAATCTCTGAAAGTACCAAGGAATTTTTTTTTTAACATAATTTTCTTGTTCACATTATGATGATTCTCGGTGTATCAATGTCTGATATGAAAAAAAAATCAGCAAATTTTTACCTTGAACCAGACAGCCTCAGGACCACAAACAGCACCAGACCTATTAAATGCCTCGGGTAGCACAAATCCTGCAGCTCCGAGCATGGCCCAGCGTGCATGAATAAGCTCATATGCCTGATACCTGTAGCAACAAATTCCTCCAAAACATGTAAGCTATAAAACAAGCATTGCAGATTATGAACCCAAAAAAGCTAGAAGACAGACTAACTACAAAAACAAAAAAAATTGATGGGAGGGAGGAGAGGACTTGAGGATTCTCACTTGTCAAAGTCAGATGGCTTCTTGCTTAGACCAAAGGGATCAAAACCATAGCTGCACAAACACAAACACATACATGGACACAAAGATGTTGAAACAAAAGCAAGCTTATCAGCCCTACCTTGCATTGCAACAAGAAGGTGAAGAAAATACTGAAAATAAGTGCAGAAGAGCATAAAGAAATGCACACATTGGGCTGAATCTGCAAAGCAAGCAAGATCCATCCACATACACATAAGTATTCAGGGAAAATTCTGACACTCACTCTCCAGGGACTTCTCCAGTTAGGTATGCAGGAATGTCCGATTTGTCAAGCAAACCTTCGGGAAGATAGATTCTGCGGTCAGGGCCTGCAATAACCCAGCAGAGAGAAACAAGAGCAATGAGAACATCACTGGCCCAACCCACTCCACCATCTCTCTACAAGCCAACTCCACCATCTCATCTCCATACCCTTCTTCTTTGACAACCGTGCAATACAGAATGCAGCAATCAAACTTTTCTGTTGATGTTGCAGCAGATTGAGGGAATGGGTGTTGCATTTCCTAACATACAAATCCAGTTCAAGAAGTTATAAAAGAAGTGGGTGATTGCTCATGTGCACCCAATTTCAGACCCAGAAACACGAGTATCAAGACAAGAGCATCTGAGAGTGAGAGAGAGAATGGGTGAAGTGGGTGAAGGATGGTGCGGAAGAGAACAGATCCGACATACCATACCACTTTGCGAGCTCTTCATTAGTGGGTTTGTTCACCTTGGCAACAGCCTTCTGAACCGCCTTCTTGGCAGCAGCAGCGGGCTTCTTCTTCCCAACCAGACATACCACGTGAAGTGCTCCTCCTGCCGCTGTTGTTGTTGTGGGTCGATGATGATTGTTGCAGAGCGTTTGTCCCAGAAATTCGGCCTGCCCTACTGCTGCAGCACACCCTGCCATGCCTGCCATGGGTTTTCCTCTTCTTCTGTGAGCTTCCCTGCTGCTGCTGTTGCTACTGTTTTCTTATGTTGCTTGCTGCAATACAACACCAGCAACAACCACCCCACAGTTCTCACTAGTGTGCTTTCCAGAACACACTCCAGATGAAGAAGAAATGGATTGGAGTGCTACTGCTGCTGCGTAGCTTTTTGCAATCTTCTACTACCCAATGAGAAAACATTGCAATCTTGTATTGTCCAATGAGGGATGGATCTGTATCTCCCATCTTCCTCTCCATGCCTTTCCGATTTAATGTTGCACCGTGGGATATGGTGAACCCATTTCCGAACAAGGAAGAAGTAGAAAAAGGACAAGAAGACGAAGAAGAGTAGCCAATGCAGCAGCAGCAGCAGCAGCAATCCGGACCTACGATCAAGAAGGAGCAAGTGGGTCCCACAGTGCAGCTCTTCAGGGGCTGGATCCTTGTGCTTTCAAGGTATGGGTGTTCCTTATTTGTAGGCCTTGGAAATTGTGGATCGTGCTGCTGCTGCTGAGATTTTCTGCTTTCTGTACAACCTATCTATCTATCTTCAGGGAGCTTGATCCTCCCGTGCTTTCTTTTACAATTTTGGATGTTCTGAGATTGCAGCAATAAGAGGGATGGAGTAGTTCTGGTATGCAAAAACTTAGATAGAAAGATGGAATTTTCCAGTGTTTTGAAAACACAGTAGTAGTAGTAGTAGTAGTAGTAGTTCTAAGTTTGAGAAGCAGCTGCGACATCTCATCCATCATCACAGAGGAAATTTTCATTTCATTTCTTCTTGATGCTGCATCACAACACCTGAAGCCAAATGCCCTGTGTGATGATGATGCTGATGATTCCTGTCTGTTTTCTGAGGGGTTTGCTTCCTGATGGATTTGCTTCCTGGGATTGTTGCACTGCAAATTTTTCTCGTCTTCAATTCTCTTGGAAAGCTCCACACCGGGAGCTCAAGACATAATGGACCAGGAGCTGCAGCGTCCCATCATCACAGGGGCATTTCACTTCTTGATTCTGCATCACAACATCAAAACCTGAATCCACGTGCCCCCTTTGATGATGCTGATGATCATGCTTATGGGTCTGCTTCCTGATGGGTTTGCTTCCTGCCATTCTTACACTGCAATTTTTTTTCCTTGTCTTCAATTCTCTTGGAAAGCTCCACACCGGGAGCTCAAGAAATAAAGGACCAATGCTGCATCCCATGATCACAGGGGCATTCCATTTCTTCTTGATGCATGACAACATCAACACCTGAATCCAAATGCACTGGGTGATGATCATCATGGGTCTGCTTCCTAATGGGTTTGCTTCCTGCCATTCTTGGACTGGAATATTCTCTCGTCTTCAATTCTCTTGGAAAACTCCCAAAACATATAATTGTTTGCAGGTGATTGAATTCAGCACATCCCAAGTTCTTGACTCATCCTGAATTGGAATCCTTCCTTTCATAGCAGAACAATAACACAAAGAACCCAAGAGGTGTACAAGTCACATTCTCAATGGGCTTCAGCATATCCCAAGTTCTTGACTCATCCTGAATTGGAATCCTTTCTTTCATAGCAAAACACTAACCATATAAAAACGTTTTCATACTTGCACCTTGTTTGTGTGCTGAGTGCTTGTAGCTTGTATCATCTCATGATTGCAATTGCTTTTAGATTGCAAACATAAAAGAATTCTTGCCTTGTAGTCTTAAAAGATTTTAAGAATGTTTGTCAAAGCCTTAAAGACCTTGGCTTGCAGGACATTGTTAAAAATCTGGTGCATGTTTTTAAAGGGGGTCTTCTAAATTTTTTGATAAAACAATATGTTTGTACCTGTCTCAAATATTATGAAAGAATCGAACTCTATATACCCAGTTAAACACATACCCTAATCTTCGCCCCCACCTCATAACTGGCTTTCGTTGGATATCTAAGATCCAACCACAGACAAGTCTTTAAATCTCCTAAAAATAAAAGAACCTGAACGGTTCATTGAATTTTTTATACCCGAACTTGATTAGTACCCAGAAAACACACACACACACACACACACATATATAATCATCCCACTGGTTTAAACATCGTCTTTTTAAAAACAATATTTAGTGCAGCAAGTGTGGTTTAGGGTTTAAGGTTTAAATCATTGTTGGGTGGTTCCATAGTTTTAGGGGGGCCCTTGCTTTCAATTCTTAACATTTTTCAAAGGATTAGTTTTAGTTCAGTTTTAGTTTTGGTTTTTAAATTAGGAGGCAATTTTAGTTTTGGTTTTTAAATTTTTTTCAAGTTAGGTCAGTTTAAGTTCTTGGTTCCATAATCCCTGGTTTTGGGTAACCTTTGGTTTCGGTTCCAACATTCAAAATACTAAAATGGACTATGTTAAAAAAAAATTGAATAGAATTTTTATTTCAAGAAATAAAATGATGGACAGAAATAAAATCCTAAACTAATACAAACTAATTTATTTTCAAATCTTAATCTACACTAAATGTCTATCAAGGATCAAAACTTTTTTTTTGGTCATTGCCATGTGGTTCCATGTCTAGGGTTTCCAAAATTGGAGCTACCACCTTGAATGGCCTATTGTCACCTTTGAAAAACCCTCATATTTCCCTATTCCAAATCATAAATAAACCTTATTTCAAAACCCCCATAAAACCTTTAGATTCCCAAAAAAAATCCCTATTTCAAACCATATAAAACTTTATTTCAGATCCTCAAAAAAACACTACTTCAACCAAAAAAACCCTATTTTAGGCTTAAAACAACTCAATTTTAGATTGCTAAAAATTTCCTTATCTAGCCTAAAAATGCCTTGTTTCAAATCCCTCAAAAACCTTATTCCAACCCCTAAAAAACCTTATTTCAAACCCCCAAAATATGTGGCATTACAAAAAAAGAACCCTAACATGAATCCTGACAATCTATAAGGGTTCATCATGTCCTAGGGTTAGGGTTTAGAAGTGCCAATCTATGTTGCCCCACTGTTCCATTACACCAAGATTTGTAACAAATAAAAACAAGAATTTTAACACTACAACTTAAATTAAATATAACCCATTAGAAAAATTAAAAAATTGACACAATGAAAAGAAATTGAAAAAATTACTTAGAAAGTTTCCTCCAACTCAAGGAGCCCAATTTTACAATTAATTCTTTAGTTTTTTCCATCATTGTGAAACAAAATGAATTAGATGGTGACCTGGAGTTTACAATGACAATTGGACTTGGAGGGAAATCAACAATTTATAAAAAGTCAAATAAAATACAAAATTGAAAATGGAAAGGAGTATGTAAGGCTTATAGAAACTCCATATCAAAATTCAATGTTGGATAGACAAGTTTTGAGAATAGAGGAAAGGCTTGTGGGGCACATGTCGTTTCTATCACTTCTTGTGGGATGGTGGGATGTATGGACTTGGGGTCTTCAGAGAAGGCATAGTTCTAGATAACAATTTCCACATAAAAAGATGTAGTCGACTACTCATTTGAATGAGCAGATGTAATATACTTCTCAACTGCAATTTGTGGTTCAAAGTTGTAGAGATCAGGATGGAGTAAGGATTTCTGTAGTACCTGATCAACCGCAAGAAATCTCAAGTCGAGAGTCGGTGATTAGCCAAAGGAAAGATGTTACATGAGGTATACAACCCAAGTTTGTGTATCAATTTGCAACTCCATATGACTATGAACTAGTGGAACACTGGGAGGTGGATGAAAACACCAATGTTGATGTGTTTGAGGAAATTGAAGAAAATTACCCATAATCATTTAAGTACGTAGAGGCACGAGTGAATGCATTAGATGAAGTACCGTAGTCATATTCACATCAAGGGAATCCATAGTTAGATCAAACAAAATATACAACCAAAACATGGGATCATAAATCTGTGGATTTGGAGATGATTATGTTACTTTCAAAGGTTTGTGCATTCTGTGAGGAAAAAGGACATGTAATCATGGATTATCCTTTTGTGCCTTTTCACATCAGAACATGTATTGCTAGGCATGTGGAGTTACAAAATGTGGCAAGAACATTAATGGATCAACCATAGGAACAAGAATCAAGAATTCATGTAATTCAAAACAAATTTAGAGGTAGGGAGTTGGGAAGCTAATTGGGACCATATAATTGATAAATTTGTCCATCTATTCCGACCATAAGTAGAAAACTAGAAGGGTATTCACATCCACATACTACACCATAGTGGATATTAATGGGTAACCGTAGATTATAACATCATTGATCTTGCATCAACACAACTTCACCAATAGTGTTAGAAGTGGTAGTTGTTGAAACCTGGAAACAACACGTTGGAATAGGAGTTACTCAATCACTTGATGTAGGTATAATAACCATAGGAGTGGAAACGATTGTTGTGCCCAACAAAGATGTTGTCAAAAGGGGAGTACTAATTGGATTTACACCAAAATTGGGTAACGAATCGAGTGGAGTCTCGGTAGTAAGGAATTTGAGTCAAAGTTCGGCATTACCAACAACTACTATTGGAGTTATTGGCATGCCTCAAATGGTGTTTACTAATCCAATAATGACTATTGATGTGAACAAGACTGCAAATTGACCACTGATCAGCTCAATGGTTGTTAGAAGGTATAGATGTCGTGAATCCAAAAGGAGGATACCAAAAACCATTTGTTATAACTGTACGAATTCTTGATCACAGAGATGGCCATTATGTTAAGCCAAGCAATGTAGCTCTTAGTATCCTGATTTCAAAAAAAATGTTGATCCAAATGCTCATGTTAGAGTGTTCAATTTTGTAGTAAAAGAAAATGCAAAGACTTCTGAAGAATATATCATCAATGCATATAGCTATATGTTAAAAGATCAAACTGGTGCCATAATTACATGTCAAAAATTCCTAATATATTTTTTCAAAGCTTACACAAGCATTTGGCAAATGTCATCGAAAAACTCAGAATGACGAGAAAATATACATGGAACTAAAAAACATGAAGTAGGAGGAGACTGAGAGGGTGGAGGTTTATTATGAACGGATTTAGAAGTTGGCTCATGGTTTATAAATACCAACCACATATAGTTTTTTAATTATTGTGTTTAAAACAAGTTTGCAATCATATTTCAAAATTGCAACTACAGGGATGAAATGGTCAACATTAGAACAACATAAGGAGGCGACAATGTTGTGTGAAGAAGTTATGACTACTATAGAAACAAGGAGTGCATTGTTAGTACCATAGAATACCAAATAGGCAACACCAGCAAAAACACAATCTAATACAAGGAAGACTAATTAACATTGCACAAATTATGGGATGACAAATCACAATGTGGAGACATGTAGAAAGAAGAAAGAGCAAACCACAATGGCAACCACAAAGGCAACACAACCAAGTCAAAAAACATAGAAGACATCTTCATATGCATGTCACATTTGAGGTTTGAATGGACATAAAATGATAGATTGTCCAAAGTTTGTTGAGATGTAAAAAATGTTTCATGGGAAATTTGTGATAGTAGTAGAGGTTCAACCTATTGTTAAGACACAAACAGTCATTGTAGATGTGAATGTGGTGTATGTTAATGTTGCCACAAGAAGTAAAGTAACTGAAGAACATGTGTTCAAAGATAAAAAGTTAAAAAAAACAAAAAATGTTGCTAGCTAGGAGAATTAAAAGTTATTGAAGCAATCAATGGTGGAGACAATTCAATAGATTTAAAAAACACAAACCCAGACAAAAAGGCCATCCACATCTATGGAAGGAAGGAACACAACCTGGCCATGTATGCCAAATAATACTTTGTGGACGCACAAAAATCTCAAGAAGTAGTGAATTCACAAGGGAAACTAATCATAATAAAAGAGATTTTTTTGGACACTGGTAAGCATATGTTAGAAACAAATTATACTTTGAACTTAGGACAATTGCTTAAAATAACTTTTGAACTAAATAAATATCTTTGGCAAAAGCTAAAACTAGAGAAAACTCAGAATGTAAGTAAAGCAACCACAAATAAACATGTTAGTTCTTCAATACCAAAAGTAGGGACAACTAATGTAGTAATAAATAATCATATGGCAATTATCAAAGTACAAATTGGGAAGAATATAATAGAGGATGTCTTGTTGGATGGAGGTTCTGAAATTAATATTATCACAAAATAGTTGAGATTGAAGTTGGGGCTTTCCAAAGCCTAAATTTGCACCATATAATCTAAGGATGGCATATCAAACAACTATAAAACCAATGAGGTTGATTAGAGATCTAAACATATATGTTCATGGCATTTTTTACATAATTATGTTTATTGTATTTCAAAATAATGTGGAAGATTCTAGTTATTCTATGTTGTTGGGGAGACCATGGTTGAAGGATGTTGAAGTGGCACATGATTAGGGAAGTAACATTGTTACCATACAAGGGAATGGGATAGTTAGAACAATTACAGTTACCAAACATTTGGGAAGTGAAGTAAGAAAACCAAAAGTGTTACTATGTTACAATTATCAAAATGGCATCACAAATGAAGAAGAAGATTTCATCTTTGTTATAAAATTAAAATTATTTTCCATAGGAATAATCAATTTACCTGAAACAATTCAATTTGTGAAAGCCACAGATGTGGGGATCATGGATACATATGTGAAGACTATTATTTCAAAACAAGGATTTGAAGTACATAGCATAGAAAAGAAAATACCTAGTAATAGATATGAGCCAGAAGTAGTTCTAGAGGATAAGGTGTATCTAGATACGTATTACAAACATCAACCAAAGAGTGTTGTAGTGGATGAAATTCTAGCAACAATCAAAGCACAAGGATTACAAATAGCTAGATGGACATTAGATGAAAATCAACAATTGATGAAATTCAATCTAGAAACTAATGTAGAACCACATATGGTGAATATTAATGCATAGTTCGAAAAATGCAAGGTGCTAGAAGTGGAACAGTTATTGAAGGAATTCAAAGATGTTTTTGCATGGAGTGAAGTGACTTCCTATCTTTTTACTCTCGGTTCTACGAGGTGATTATACTCGAAGGTACATATGCTATTAGTGAAAGGAAAGTGCAAAATGTATCTTTAGATATTGAATTGTGTTTATAGTTGAAAACCAATAGTTTGCTTCCTATGCATCATTTATGATTTGGAATTGATAAATATATTATCAAAGTTCAAACTTTCCAAATCCAAGAATTTTATGTTAAATTACCACCCACCTAAACCAACTTTTAAGGAGTTGACATAATGCTCAACTTGACAACAAACCTCTAGTCACTCAAAACATTATTGCCATCACATATGTTAACCAAATTTAGCTTGCATTAATTCATTGGAAAACTAGCTACAAGATGCACTTGCTTACCAGATTTCAAGCCTTGCACCTAAATCAGTAAAAAGTTGTGCCATAGTATGCAAAAAGATTTTACGAAAGAAAAAGCTCAACTTGACAATAGACCTCCAGTCATTTAAAATATTGTTGCCCTCACATACATTATTCAAATCTAGCTTGCATTAGTTCATTGGAAATGTAATTACAAGGTGCACCTATTTGCCAAATCTCAAACTCTGCACCTAAATAAAAAAAGAGTTATGTCACAAAACTTGAGAGGTTTTGCGAACATCTTCTAAGCTTTCAAGCTCCAAATCTACCCGTACTCATTTACATTCTTTCAAAGGTAGTACTATGATCCAATTTATTGTCCTTTTTTCCACTATCTACTAGGATTCATTATTTTTTTCCTCCCAAGGAAAGTTTTAAGAACAAGTTTTCAAATATTCAAATCGGAAATCATGTCCAAAAATATAAAAACAATTGATCCAAATTCATGCCTTTAAAGAAAAGGAGAAGGAAGGAAGTGAAGGAAAACCCCAACTTGATGGCCTTTAAGGAAGCATCTTGCTTGGTGGCCAATGGAAGGTTCTAATGCTTGGTGGCCCTTGGAATGTTCCATGTTTGGTGGTCAATGGGGAAACATCATTTTCACTTCTTTTCACTTTTCCCCCCAATAAATTTTACTTACATTTTTTTTTCATTGTTTTGAGGTTTTATTTTACCATGGTTCTAAACTATTACTTTACGTCTTTCCTTCCTTTTCCTTGACCTATAACTTATAATCATGCATTTCAATGCACCAAATCTTCCACACATTCATCGCCAAGTTGATTTTGATCAAAGATTTTTTCCTTTCTTTGAATTCATGGTGTCACGCATTATTTTTATTACAAACAAAAATTCCTAAAAAGGAACAATGACCATCACCTACATAGTATATATTGGCACCTTCACTTTTTAAGGTGAAACCTTTATTATAGAAATTCCACATATGCATCATACACAAAATTTTAAATGAAATATAGCCAATATATGCATTGTTGGGGCATTCGGGCCAATAAACTAAGTTTTGGTAAATGATCACATGATTCAATAGTTGAAATGGGTGTGTTCATTGCTCCATGTGCAAGAGTTCAAGAATTATCACTAGTTTGTTGAAGCATACTCGCATGGGACATTGGATAACTTGTCATAATTTTTTGTGTTTATGCCAATTGGAATGAATGTTCCACCTATTGATGATTGTGGTAAGAGTTCATGAAACATTACCCTACCATCCTCTTTTCTGCCATGAATTGTTGTGCTTTGTTTTGGCAAGATGTTGGTCAAGTTTTGTAGAACCTTGGAGACAAATGGTGAAACATTTTTAATGCAAAAACTTTCTATTGTATTTCCAATGATGTTTCTTACTTTGCTTACCAATACAATGATAAAAAATGGAATGCATTTTCCTCAATATAGGACATAATATTGTTAGTCTAGGATCCACACACTTGAAGTAGGATTAAAAAATGAAATATAAGACTTAATTAAGCTCAATATGTAAGATTGGGTTTCATAAAACAAAAATGGAGTTGCAACCCAAAAATCCAATTCCTAACACAAGATTGCATGTTTTAATGAAAAATTGAGGATTCTAAATCATGGATCCAATTTTCTAAGAACTATTAGGTAGTAAATCAAGGATTCATATTCCCAATTCAAAAGGATTTAATTCATTTCCTTCCAAAATTTCCTATATTTTGGAAAATTATAAGGTCTTATACTAAGACTTGTTTAAGGATTCCAAATTCTTGAAACCACACCTTGGTTCTTAAAATAATTAATGGTTTGACACCTCTTGTGACAAAAATTATGAAGGTGCACTAATTGATCATGACCATGTGTATGTAAAAAATTCATTAATGATGATATTGAAAAAGACACTAAGACTCAATAAACTAGATTGATTCATGTGCATCAAGATTAAGGACTAAAAGAAAACAATGGAAAACTGATTGTTGAAGACCATAGATCTTGAAACAAAACACACAAGTGAATGGAAATAAATGAAATAAACATGTAGACAACAAAATGTATTCAAAAGTGTGTTTCACACATTTGAAAATGAAATGTTGGGTGTTTCCATTGGGAGTGATTATACCATATTCACTTCTATTTTCATGCCCACCCTTCCTTGAACATCCTTGGAATCTAGTTTTAAACCATAGGTTGCACACCAATTTGTAATAAAGATGGCATTACAAAAAAGAACAACACAATGGGACAAAGTTGTGTGTATTCTCCTATACACCAAGGGTGATAGGCATGCTGAAAAAAGGTTGTCAATAAATTATTGCAACTAAATCATAATCCACAAAGATGACATGTGAGGTAGTTGTAAGATAGGGTGGCTCATTTTGTCATCACATTTGTTTTTTTACATATTGTATTGTATTCAAATGTCATAAACATATGGTGAAATCATCAATGTGACAAAAACATTTACAAATTAAAATTGCCAAATTGAATAAGAATATGCACATAATCATGAAATTCAAAAAAATACGCCAAACATATAGTCATGAACTTTCATTAAATTATTACAATTGCAATAATTAATTTTGATTACTAAAAAAATATGAATAATTAATGTGAATAATTTGTAATGTTGATAATTGTTAATTGTAAATAAGTAATTTTAAGTTATAAATAAAATAATTTACTATAATTTAATTAATTTAATTACCATAATTACATTATAGTAAAATTACCGTAAGAATTATAAATGTTAATTTAAATTATAATGATCAATATTACATATTATGAGTGCAATTACATATTATATAATTTTTAATGAATTTTTAGCATTGTAAAAATAATAATATTTAGGGTAAATTTTTATGTTAAAATAATAACTATTTATTGTAAATAAGTAATTATAAATAATAGATATATCAATTTTACAGTAATGATGATAATTAAATTAATTATTCGAATTACATTATGATTATTGAAAAAAAAATATGGATTTTAATTATACATTTTAAGTTCTAAATAATTTGATTATTTATAATTATTGATTTTTTTCGTAGTTAATTTAATTACAATAATTCTATAATAATTATTGTACTTGTTTTTTATACACCTATAGATGATTGATGTATTGCCACCTTTACATATACCCTAATATGAGGCTAATATACAATAATAGTTTTTTCGAACTATGACTAACTAATCTACAAGAATAATACATATATATACCATTATGAATGTGGAGTACATAAGGTATACGTAAGGCTTACTATACATAATTGTTAGTTACCATAACATAAAACACATGACACCTTATACACAATTAGTAATATACATAACTTAATGTATAAATAAGTAATTAGTTACCATTTTTTGGTCACTTTTGCAACTAATGGGCCATACAAAGGCCTTCTAAGATGAAAATAATGTGAATAGTTATCCCATTGGAAGAATGAAAAACCTATAAATGGTTGCAACATAGTCATAAATTTGACAAAAAAATGTGTGATATAATTTTCAATTGTAAATGTAACCA
>Ga0116227_10004998_pt1 | contig 28392 bp, 25 predicted proteins | sample S1TSphgellanicum_FD_89693 | JGI IMG/M metagenome (GOLD analysis project Ga0116227, IMG submission 89693) | Host-associated microbial communities from peat moss isolated from Minnesota, USA - S1T2_Fb - Sphagnum magellanicum MG | ecosystem: Host-associated > Plants > Peat moss > Unclassified...
AAAAAACCCATGAAAATACACCACTTTGATTACAATAGGGAGCATCCTTAGTCTCTTTGTGTGAATTCTATATGCTACTTTTAGTGATTTATTTTGGGTTTTTTCCCATAACTTTTCAAACCAAGGTAGGTTGGTTGAGGCGATTAAATGTTTTTTTTATAAGAATAGCAAGGTCAAAGTAGGTTGTTCATTTTCCAAAAATAATATATCAAAGTTCATTGAATTATTTAGATGGTAATTGATTTAAACAAGATTTTTCAAAATGGCATTGCCATTGTGTAATAACTTGACACTATTGATTTTCTAAGTTGTAGGAAGTTGCATAACACACATGATGAATTGGAACCATGATCAAAAGTTGAGAGAAGCAAACAAGTGGTTTTCAAATGACACATTCATAATTGTCAAAAAAGTATGTTCAAAATTGTTGCAAGACCTTTTTATAATTAACATTATTTAAGTTCTTTAAACTAAAAGATTGTGACATGTAATTGCTTTATTTTGGGCCATGGAATAAGTAGTATAGTTAAAAATTTGAAAGGTTTAAAGTTTTAAAAAATTGGAATTGGTAATTTTTCTAACTTTAAACCTTAGATTTTTTGAAAAAATAGAATTAAAAATTTCTTTTTCAAATTAAAAAAATCCAAAATCAATGGTTTTTAAAAAATTTCCAAACCCACCTAACAAATTGGAGCGAACCCCTTCTAAAACATGCCTTTCACCTATAATGTAACCAATTTTGGGTTTTTATTAGGTATTTTTGTAGGCTATTTTCGTTATTCATGGTTTATCTATTAGTTCCACAAAAGTGGTTATATTTCAATTCGTAAGACAAATAAATGTATTTTGAATACTTTTATCAACAATGAAAATAATGTTGTATATGTTTTAGAATACCATAATTGCCAAGACAATTTCAATTGGTGTTGGATGGCACTTTTGAAATCTAAAACCAAAAAAAAAGGGTACGACATATGTATTATTATTCTTTGATTGACCATTAAAAAAAATAAAATTTAAAGGGCTTCAAGTCACTTCAACTTCCACATAGACATCAAATCATATGATAGTGATCACCACTTTAAATGTTCCATAGACCTAATCATTTTAGTAGTCTATCATTATTTGATGAATCAAATAACCAAACAATGCACCTCTAAGTCTAATATGCAAAACCAAATAGTTACATTGGCATAATCCATTCATAGGAAATTGGAACTTGCTTGTTGAGATCAAAACTCTCAATATTTGGTGTCCTTTTAAACTTAAAAAACCCATTGCCTACATGGTTAACTAACATAAACCCTAACAATTTATTTTATTCACAAGACATTTATAATCCTACTCTTGTGAGGTTCACCTTGTTGCAATTAAAAATTCCCATTCATTTTTTCTTAAGTATCGTAATTCACAAATCCAAAAACAACAACATTCATTTGTGAAACACAAGAAAACACAAAACAATAATGCCACAAAATAATTCTTTACTAAAAACAACCTTGTCTTCACCACTCCTGTTCATCACAACTTCATTCAACTTTTGAAAAAAACATCTCTAATTATTTTTCCCCTTTTTTCTGAAAGTAGAATATAGTTACATCTTGGAACATTAAACCAAATCCTTTTCACACATCTCCATTCCTTCAGGTTTCATTTCCATGTTGTTTTGGGTTACATTAATTTTAGCGCTTGATTAGAGGTTCTACAAAATCGTATAATTGTTTTGATCCATAATTAAGGATTAAAAACATCAAAAAAATAGATCAAAAATTGTCTTAAGTCATTAATTGATTTTGATTGATAATTGAGGTTCTGAAAAAAAAATTTAAATATTTTACACTGTTGATTGTTTCATGATAATCATTTTGAAAAAATTTGAAACTCTAAAAAGAGATTATTTTTATTCTAATAACAATAAATAACGAAAATAGGAGGTTCTCCAATGCGAAAAATTCAAAAAACTATAACTAGAATACTTTGGATTTTACTTAAAATTTTAAACCCTTTCCCACCTTACATAACAACCTTGATGGAAGTTCCCATTGTTATTTTGGGGACTCCCTATTACCTATACATAGGTTTCAAGTTTTGAAATGTTTTCATCAAAGATCCCACTTATGCGGTATGGGGTTGACATCATCTACATCTATCACAACTATCTAGCTTCATAGAACTCTTTAACTATTAAGCTTGAGAGGGTTGTGAAACATGCCTTCATTTCATAAGGTGTAATGCCCTAGCAACAAAACTTTTACAATATGAAACATTACTTGCTTTAACAACTTCTCGCATTCTAAGTGAAATAAACCTTTACCATAGTAGATAAAGTACATGCAAATTACCAACTTGCCCAATTTTCAAATCATTTGCATTATCTTACACATTTAAAAATACACATCAATTACAAATTTACAAAGTTTTTGAAATTGCTTGGATGAATACGTTATCTTAAACATAAAAATTTACATATACCATACCTATTGTTATGGTTTGGGCATAAACGCAAAAAGAAAAAAACCTCCACACCACTATTAATTGAACATGTAGTTAAAAAAGAATCTTACCTTATGGAGGTTGGTTTTAAATTAAGTCCTTGCTATCATATAGGTAGGTTGCACAACTAAAATCAGATACAACACCCACAAATTATACAAAACACTTTAAAAATACAAGAAATAAAACTTACATAATTTTAAGCTAAGATCACTCACAAGCTTAAAATTTGATCCTTGTATATGCCACACCCATTAAGGAGCTCATCGCATGTATTTAATAACATTATTCTATGGGGACTACTCATAAAAACATATACATTTGTCTTTGTGAACACTTTCATAATAATAAATAAATAAATTTATTGTAATATAGATTCGTTATACAAAAGCCTTATCATAAGGCTTAACACAATATATCAACATGAACTTATGAAAATAAATATATATGTGCAAAACTCCACCCATAACCTCTTATATATATATATATATAATCCTCATTCCTTTACATTTATTAAACATCCTCATTCATTGATTACAAGTTATATCACATGTTATCTTTCTAAAATTATTATCCTTTTTATCAAAAAAATCATTCAATTATTTAAAATATTTTTCGCTAAGTCTAACAAGTTCACATAATCACTTTCAACTATATTTATCTCGAAATAATTAACCAAATTACTCATGTTTGTTGAAGCTTGGGCCCTTGTGCCCTTAGTCAAAAATCTTAAGATTCTCATAGATTGAATTATTATTTTTCATATTTACCCATTCTTCTACCCATATGCCACATTATTATTTATTTACAATTTTATTCGTAATAGCCCATCTGGGTGTTAGAAGCACTCATTATTCAAATTTGCAACCTCAATCAAAAAAAGAAAAAAAAAAAAGCAAAGAAACACTCCAAAGAACAATTTGATATTGAGTTGGTCATACAACTATTCAAACTGGTAACCGAAATTTGAGTTATCATTCAAATTGAGGCCACCAATTAATTGGGGGGTGCCTCACAAGTCCAACGATTTTATTTATTTATTTATTTTGCAATGAGTTGTTTTGATTGGTCCATTGCAAAAACAAAGCTGAAACTATGGAGCCTCCCCCAAAATAGAAGATGATATTGAATGATTGAGTGCCTCCCCCTTTGGCTCACCTATATAGGTTAGAAAGGGAGGACTTTGGGCAAAACATATGAGATTAAAGTGAGGTGCTATTGAGAATACCCTTGGGGAACACTTTGGGAACATGTTGAGAACCCATTGGGAACTTGAAGAGAACATGTTGGGAACAAAGGAAAAATGGAAAAAAAAATCAAATGTTGGGGAGTGCCTCATGTTCCAAAAATATTGGTGATGGGCCAATCAAAAGGCTCAATCTGAATATTTCAGAATTTCAACATCAGTCTTTAAATATATTTAGTAATATGTAATTGTGCTATTTTGTTGGAATATTTCAATATTGGGTCGAAACTGAAAACCCTAATTATGCCCTAAAAACGCTCTTCTTGCTCTGATCGAGCAAACCCAACGTACCTCCTCTCTCTGTCTCTCTCACGCTGGTGGTACCACCTCTTTCTCCTGTCAAGGATCTCGTGTGCGTGCTCGAGGATATCCAGATGTCCTCCTTGTAGTTCGTCTTCTGCTTCTCGTTGTTGTGTCGTTCTTATCAGATTTCTTTTCGTTTGTAATACGATTTGCCCATAATTGAGTTCCGACAATTCTGACAGTTTTTTCTCTTTTCTTTGACAGCTTTCTTTCTGATTACTTCTGGCCCCCACCACCTCAGGCCGGTCCCACGCTTCTTCCAAGTGCGTTCGCACACGCCATGCCGGACACGCCAGTTTTGTCGCCACACGTCATCAAGAAATGCACGGTTTGTAGTTCGTACTGTTCATTTTCATTCTCAGAAACGGAACAAGTCTTTTCTCTCTTTTCATCTGTCTCTCTTTGTTTTCATTCTCTCTCTCTATCTCTCTCTGTCTTTCCTTTGTTTTCTTTTTACTCTTGTTTGTCCTCGTTCTTGTTGTTGTTGGCTTCGAATTCGCGGAATTTCATCACATTTTCTTTTCTTACATGGATGTTGCGGCGTTGGCGGGTTTTGTACGGACAGTACAGTGAACTATTAAGTTTTTTTGCTTTTCACGGGGTGCGTGTGTGACTTAGGGTTTGATGAGATAGGATTGGTGCGAGATGGAGGAGAGAGTCCACTAGCTTTCTGCGAATAAGAAGTAATTTGCTGAGATTGCTGTTGTGTGATTATTGAGTGAATTTGGTTTCTTTGTGAAGGAGGATTACTTACAAAACTTTTTCAATGTTTGTTTTTCTTTCGGTGTTTTCTTGCGTTTTCTTATGGTTCTGTCATGTGTAAGATGGTGCAATATGAGGGGTAGCATGTCAGCGGCAGATTGTTTTGAGAGTTTGGTATGAGAGTTTGGTGGTATCAAGAAGGGAGTAGTTCCAGATGAGATATGATAGCGAGGAGTGCTTCCAGATCATGACATTGCATGTTGTTTCAGATAACATTTGAAGGAGTCAGGTACTGAGTGAGTGCATCATCAGGGTTGTAGTCAAGCTTTTGGAATGGACGGCATGCAGAACCATAGCGAGGGGGATCACTTCCTGGTGTTGGAGAATGGACGTTTTGCATATGTCTCATTGCCACCAAAGTTCTCTACCATGGTCACAGATGAGGCACAGCTGTGCTTCACAGACCATCAGCAGACATGGGACCCCACATCCGACACATGCTGCCTTCAGGAGTCGGGCCATGTGCATGCACATGTGCACCATGGTGAGATCATTGAAGATGTTCTGCTTGAGCAGGTCAGCAAAATTTTCAGGCTGTTGTAAACTGTTCGAGGTTCCTATTCTTCTCTTCGGTCTTATTCTTACATCTGCATCAAGCTAGTTCAATTTTTTGGACCAGCAACTTTTTGCCTGGGAATGAATGTTAGGACTAGACTACACCAGAGTTTCTAGATCAGTACTTGGTTGGTTCTATCATTTATGTGCTGGTTCCTTTTACATGATGTCTCTTGGTTGCTGACATGCATCTTGATATGCCAGTTCAATGTTATCTGAAGGTCATTTGGGTCAGTGATATATGACTTGGATTTTGATTTTATTGTTTATCTTTGACAATCCTTTCTATGCAGAAGGTCTGTAAGTGTAGAGTGCAGAGTCTAAGATTGTCGAAGAGTAACACAAATAAATCAATTTGTTTTGTAATTGGTCTGCAGTGCATGGAGGAAGCAGGGTGCACATTGCCAATGTTCCGAGATTTGACAGGGATCTGCAACCTTGTTTCATCACACGAAGAATCTGGACATGACCATATGGATGGTTGTGCTCATGACCAGATTGCACATGGTGATCATTTTGATTGTCTTGTTCCTCTTAATGATGGCTCTTTTTTGTTGAGCCATGCAGAGGGGACTGGAGGTGGCATATCAGGTTTCATTGAACATGGTCGTCTAGTGAAAGTTGGAAAACCACTTGGTAAACTGCAACAGCAACCCAGGCAGTTTGTTGACCTGTTCAGTTATGAAAGTCCAAGGAGGAAGGGTTATGAGAGCTTACCTCAAACAGATAATGTCCTGACAATAGATGGCCCAGACATTGTCAAAGGCGTGAAGCTGCAGCTGGACGGGGATCATACATTTTTGCCATCCCTGAGCATTGGAAGGAATGTAGTTCAGGAAGACATGGTGAAGGTGACTGTCCCTGAAAATTTCAAAGGGTCTGGATTAGGCAAGACAACCTTTGATGTGATGGGAATCTGCTGTCCAAGTGAGGTTATCTTGATCAAGAGGATGTTGGAGCCTATACCTGGTGTTGAAGAAGTATCAGTAAATGTTACTGCCAAAACTGTGACTGTGCTTCATGACAAGTTATGGGTCACAGATGGGCAACTAGGTATGTGATGCCTTCATTATCCTGTGAATACTATACTTGAAGGCAAGTTTATCAATGGCAAATTGAAATTCATGAATTTGCTGCATATGATGGTAGAGGAGGGAGTACAGCTTTGGTTGAATGGCACCACATCTTCTATGAGGCAGTAGGGTAGCATTTCAGAAAATGGACATCTCAACTGACATTCAGCACTTGATATGAATTGTTATGTGTTGTGGACATCTCAACCTAGTTGTTTTCATTTCATGAGAATATTCTAGTATATAGTTCAATCAAATGCTGGGAAGGGTGTTGACAAATCCCATGGGTCCCTTTGTGGACAGTGAAAGTTTTGAATGAAGCAAACCTGGATGCCAGTATTCACCATAGAGGTGAATGGAAAGCTGGTCGAAAATGGCCCAGCCCATGGACCATTGCTTCTGGTGTGCTTCTAGCTTTGGCCTTCTTTCAGTACCTCTGGCACCCTCTGCGGTGGGTGGCTATTGGATCTGTTGCTGTTGGGATTCCACCCCTAATTGTAAGGGGTGTGGCCAGTTTACGAAGATATGTCTTAGACATCAACATCCTTATGTTAATTGCAGGCAAGTCTAATCTCTGCTTGTCAACTGTATTAGGCTAGTTTGAGTCTGCTTATTTTCTAAAAGCTGCTCCTCTTTGAACCAGTTAAGTTTAGAGGGAAATTTATGTGTTCCAGGTGTTGTGTTCCTGCATTTGCTCTTCAGTGTTCTTCTAAAAAATTTCTGAGTAGCCTTGCTAAACTGCTCAAGAAACTGATTCCTTCATAAGGTATGCAGTGGGTGGTGCAATTGGATTGGGAGACTATCTGGAGGCTGGATCAATTGTTTTTCTGTTCACCTTGGCAGATTGGCTAGAGTCAAGATCTGGTGATAAGGTCAGTATCAGATCTATGGAAGGCCACAGACTAGAATATTTTTTGATTAGGTCTTTCTTTTTTTTGCCAGCCACAAGATCTATTGTAAGTTTTCTGAAGAAGTAAATGAGTGCCATATGTATCATGAAGAAGAATAGGGATTGCCCGCTGGAATGAAAAGTCAGCCAAAAATCCAGATCAGGGAGTATCAGAGTGTCTTCATGCAATTTCACCTGTTATTTGGCAGGCTCGGGCTGCATTAGCTTCTGTAGTGGACCTTGCTCCCCAGACTGCTGTTCTTTCAGAGGGTGGTCGTAGAGTGCGTGTGGAGGATGTGAAGGTTGGAAGCTTACTTGCTGTAAAGGCTGGAGAGATAATTCCTATTGATGGAGAAGTTGTCTCAGGGAAAAGTTCAGTGGATGAGAGCAGTGTAACTGGTGAATCTATGCCAGTAGAGAAGGAGGTGGGAGCAACAGTATGGGCAGGAACATTGAACATGTCAGGTGTGCATTCCAGAATTGTACCAGGCATGGGGGTCCTGTAAAAGAAACACTCTATATTTCTTTTCAGCTTCCAGTAGTGTGAATCAAACAGCTTTAAGAGTTGTTTTGTACAATGACATTTGCTGTTGACCTTCAGAAATCTGTAGGAAAGGTGGTGTTGGTGGTGGTGGTTTTTGTGGTGTGGTAGCAAGGGAGATCCTTGCCGCAGAAATGTTGTACAGTGCTAAGGCAATTTTATTCACAGGGTTCATGACGGTAAGCACCACAGCTCTTTCAGAAGATTCAGCCGTGTCAAGGATGGTGAGGCTTGTTGAAGAAGCACAAAATCAACGCTCAAGCACAGAGATGCTTGTGGAGAAGATAGCAAAGTATTACACACCTGGTATGTTGAATTGGTGCTCCTAGTATCTCATGCTTTCCAAAATGCTCTACAAATTCTTGACCTGATTCACATACCCCATCTCTGGATCTGATCTTGACATTGGATTGTGTCTTTTGTTTCAGCTATCGTTCTAGCTGCCCTCGCAATAGGAGTGATCCCCTGGGCAGCAGGAGTGCACAATCATCGGCATTGGATTTACCTAGCTCTGGTTTTGCTGATAGTGGCATGCCCTTGCGCATTGGTGATCTCCACTCCAGTGGTTGTCACATGTGGTATTGCACAGGCTGCCCGATTAGGGCTACTAATAAAAGGTGGAAGCTATTTGGAGGTTCTGGGTAAACTGAAGGTGGTGGCTCTGGATAAGACTGGCACCTTGTCTGAAGGGCAGTTCCGTGTGTTGGACATAGTTTCAGTTGATGCAAATTGCAGTGTTCAGCAAATTTTGTACTGGTATGCATCTTTACTTTATGTTGTGAAGGTTATGGTCTGACAGTTCGTCAGTGATGCCCTTAAGTTCATGTCATGGTTGTTTTGGTTTTGCTGGGAACTGACAGAGCAGTTACCTTTAAAAGTGTTAGTGTGCAGATTCTTCTGCAATCTTGTACATGTGTTTGACACTGATGTGAATATCACTTGAATTGGCCTTGTCATTGCAAGGAGTATCAAATAATTTCCATGAATGTCTTGAAGCAGGGATTGGTTTGCCTGTTGGCAGGCAGTCACAAGAAGGAAAAATGTTTTCCCTACTTCTTCTTCACTTGTACTGTCATGATTTGTTGAATGTGAACAACTTGTTCTCCTACTAGTGCTTATGTGGTTTGGCTCACAAGACTGGTGGCGAGAGTACTCATGATCCATGCTATTTCTTTTGCTTGTCAGGGTTGCAAGTGTTGAGAATCAAGCAAGTCACCCTTTGGCAGCAGCTTTGGTGAACTATGCTCGTCTTCATGGGGTGGAACCTTCAGATGATGTAACTGAGTTTGAACTTATTGTAGGCGAAGGAGTTTCAGGGATAGTCAATGGGCGCACCATCCACATTGGAAATGCGCGTATGGCCGCCCGGCTTGGATGGGACATAGGTAATAATTAGTTGAGAGACTATCATGAAGAAAAGTTTCATTACCCTGACATGTGATCTGACAGCACTTGGATAGTTTTATCATACATGCATCTGGGAAGAAAATGCTGCAATATGGATGTCTAGGTGGTATTGAGCAGAATCATGTAAAGAAATCAATAGCATATCTTTTTGAAGGGAGGAATTGACCCTCTCTAGCAGTGATCTTTGGCAGTGATTATCCTTTCTTGAGAATCATATAGAAATGTTATCAGATGGAAGCAAAGTTTATATGATTTGTACCCAAGCTTATTCTTTCTGGATTAGTGATGCTATCCTCATTGCTTGAATTGATCTTTGTTTGTCCTGCACATTTTTTGGTCCTGTTGTTTCAGGGTTGGTGGAGATGTGGAATAGTGAGGGAGCAATGGTTGGCTGGATTGGTGTGGACAAGATTGCAGTTGGAATCTACAGTGTTGGTGACCAGCTGCGATTGGAAGCAGTGGAAGCAGTAAAAGACCTGCAGGTTGTCCTTCCTCCACAATCTTCCCTTCATGACCATTTCAATGTCCAACCTGGTTGAGATGAGAGATCTTTATCTTCTGGTTTACTGATGGATGGTCTCTGATTCAAACTGCTCATTACTTTATCATATAACAGATGTGGGACAAAGAACAGATTGAGAACTTTTTATGATGATACCTGTGCATGGAATACTTGTTCTGCTTGACAGAAACTTGGAATTCGAGTGGCCATGCTGACCGGTGACAGTTCTGCTACTGCTGAACATGCACATAAGAAGGTAAAGTTATGCTTTTTGATTTTTCTTACGGATTTTGTGAAGTCCTACCACACTTATCTGATGGAAATTGAAATGTCTTTTTGGCAGTAATTATCAGGTAAATCACTCTTTTCTATGTTTTTCCTATACACTGCCTCATGATGTGTCATTGGATTCATTTTTCCAGCTTGGCGATATTGAGGTCCATGCACAGCTGCTGCCAGAAGATAAGGTCCATATTGTGAGAAACTTGAAGGCAACTGGTGTCACAGCAATGGTAGGTGATGGCATAAATGATGGACCTGCATTGGCTGCTGCCGATGTTGGGATTGCCATGGGGGTGGCAGGATCAGCAGTTGCAATGGAAACAGCTGATGTAGCACTTATGACAAACGATCTCAGAAAGTTGGCACTTGCAGTGCAGCTGGGGCAGAACTGCCGCTGGAAGATTGGGCAGAATGTGACTCTTGCTTTTGTTACAAAGTTGACAATTATTGCAGTTGCAGCAGCAGGGTATGCAACCCTTTGGGCAGCAGTTGTGGCAGATGTTGGAACATGTCTGGTAGTGATTTTCAACAGCATGCGACTATTGAAAGAGAGAAAGAAGACTCCTCATTGCTGCTCAAAACAGAACATGGTGTCAAAGAAGCATCTGCATTCAAGATCTGGTCTTGCTTGCTGTTTAAACAGTGGAGAAGATACCAAATGTTTGGAGGGTGAGTTAGATGAAGTGTGTGAAGAAACCCCTGTGGTCCCACACAGTCACACAGGAAAGTTTTCCTGGTTTCATCATCACCACCATCACCATCACCACCATCATCATCACCCAAAGAAGCATGAAGATGAAACACAGGCTTCTTGTTGTCACAAGACTACTGTGGAAAGTAAGCACACTTCTGCACCTTGTTGTTCTAGTGCTCGGAGTGAGCAGGTGACACTTACTCCAAGAGTAAAAGTACATCGGCATGGCCACCAAAGTCATCAACAGGAGGAAATGAGTGCCTCTGAGGCTGGATGCTGTGTGAAATCAGGGTTAGAGATCAAGGCAAAGGGAACCAGAAGTTGCTCCTCTACAGTGGCTAGGAGTGCAGTTTGTGTCACTGCATCATCTTGCAACTCAAAAGATCTTCAGGGACAGGTAGGGTATCATGCTCCCTGTTCGCTGGATGGCTTACATGCTGCAAATGGCCCCGAGCAGGAAGGTTCAGTTGCTGCTTGTTGTGAGAAATCTGTGTTTGGGAAGGGAATCAGACGGAGGGTGAAAGAGACTTGCTCAAGTGAGAGGGGCAATACATCTGGTCACCATGTGGAAGAATCCTGCTTACCGGCTTGCTCATCCGGATGCACCAATCCACAAGTTCATAGCTTGGGTGGATCAGACAAGGCCATAGGGTTAAAGACTGATGTGGAACCCTGTTCCATCGAGGGTTGTGGCAAAGCTCCTGCCAATTCCAATCTCTCTTGTTGTGGGGCAGCTGCAAAATGCTGTGCAGGAGATAGTTCAAAGGAGAACAATCCGCATGTGAACAAAACTGTCACTAGTCTAGAAGCAGGCACAAATTGTTGTCTGCAAGTGACATGCAACAATTCTAATTCAGGTGCAGTCTGTGATGGGCTTGAAATGACATCTTTCTCTGCCTTACCACATGAGCCATGTGTGAACAAATGCAAGGCAGTTCTGTGCTCAGCCAGAGCCTTATGTGAAAAGCCAAAGAGTAGTGGAAGTTCAAGTTCAAGCTCTTCCTTTGGGGCTCAATCCTTAACCTCATTGACAGCATCTCAAGCTGGTGGCCTCATGTGCTGTGCAGACCAATCAAGTTGCAAGTCTTGTGCACCTTCTGCATGAATAGATTGAGGTCGGTCTGTGCTCTCTTCTAACCTTTTTAAGGCCTGCTAATCTGTGCACAATCTTGGAAGCATGCTGCATTGTACCTGACAGATATTACTACCACCAGGACTGAAATATATGGATTCCTTGGGCAGAGCTGCAGGGCTATGTGTTAGTTGCTGTCCTGCTGTTAAGCATGACCATCACTGTGATGGTCGCATCACAACCATAAGAGTGCATGCTCATGGTATGTATTGCATGCTGCACTCTGTCTAGGTTACAGTATGAAGAATGGGGCAGTAGAAATCAACAATTTTGGTTTATTGCTGTCAAAGACTGATCAAAAACAATTCTCCACCTCTGAGATGTTGTGTCAACATTCTTCTGTGAGATGACTTTGAGAAGTGAACAGCTTGTGGCTGTGAATCAACGTGGTGTTTGAAAGTGTGGTTTCCTAGGCTGAATTGCCTAGCAACTTACTTTACTGATCAAATGAGCAGATCTGCAACTGTTTTTCACTTACCTCCCTCTTCCAGGCCCTAGGTGCTTTGAGAGAGGCTTGCACACTGGCAACAAGTTTCCCGTTGAAATCTAATACTGTTGGGTGTAGCCAAAATGCTTGCAGATGTAGCCAAAATGCTTGCAGAACAAGGATCACTTGACCTTTGAGACTCATGGAGTTTTCTGCAATTGAGATTTGCACTGACTGTATTTGATCCCTCTTGTGGCAAGATTTGGCTTGACTGTGTTGTTGCTCCTAGTTATAAAAATGACTTGCTCCAAAGACTACAAGTGGTGATGTAGATAACATTTTTGCATTTTAGATGCAAAGGTGGTTTTTCTTCCCTTTTGGTTGTCTTCTTTAGTTCAGTGGTAATGATACAGTTTCCAAGTGCTAGACCAGCAAGAACAATGGGAACTAACACTCTGAAGTATCTGACCATAATCAAATCAGTAATTCAACCTTCCTGGTCATTAAGAATTGGAATGGTAAATCGTCAAGTGGAGCTTCTTGGCTTTGAGACTCATGTGAAACCAAATGTAACTAGTAATGTTTTGGACTTTAGTATTTTACTTGTTGATGTGATGGTTACTGACTCGATGTGCGAAATGGTGGCTTAGATTGTCATTAGTTGACGAGTAGGTGTAGCTGTAGAATTTAGTGTCATTGTTAGGATCTGCAAGTATAGAAAGCTTAAGTATACAAGGCTTCATAAGGAATATTGTTGTTAAGATCTGCAAGTATAGAAAGCTTCAAGTATAGAAGGTTTCATGAGGAACATCATTTTTAAGATTTGCAAGTATAGAAAGCTTCAAGTATAGAAGGCTTCATGAGGAACATCATTTTATTCTGATGGTCATGGAGGTGCATGTGGTAGAGCTAAGTGCTTGGTACAAATTTGGTATGTGAAAGTTGTAACTATTCATGTTTGGTACTCAGAACTGATGGAAACTTCAGAAAAAAGTTGCTTGTTTTTTTTCCTTTCAATGTGAGTTACTATTTTTAGCACTTTCTTAACTACTTGTTGAAAAATGGAATAAATTTCATGGTGGATGATGATGAAAAAAGGTCATCCATTTGTGGATGAAAGTGAATGTCCATTAATTTATTTGAATCCATGTATGAAAATGGATGCATATGGATGAAATTCATTCAGCAACAATGGGTTGAAGTATATGAAATATCTTTTTTTAATAATTGATTATAAAAAATTTAGTATATATCTAATGACCTATATTGTGGTAAGTTATGGATGTCATCCATGATAATAGCCCCATTTTGGATCTAATTTTAATTTCAACAAAAACTTAGTTGCACGATCTAGTTTTAGTTTCAGTTCTGGCAAAATTTTATAGAACTATAGTTTCAATACCCAAAGAAACTTTCAAAAAAAAAACCTAGTAGATTGAATTGGTCTAACATTGGTAAAGACAAAATTTTGGTAAGCATATCAAGATTGCCAATGTAGTTGTTTGGTTAAATGTGTTGCAAGCATCTTAAATGTTGAAAGTTGAAAGCCTTTGTATTGACGTGCTTTTGGTACTTTCACAATATCTTTACAAGACACCCAAGTTCTAATATTTTATTAGTGTGTTTTATAGGCATTATGACAACTTGGATTGTATGAACTTAACCTTGGCACCACTACAATGACCATTAAATTACCAATTTTTTGTTATAATACATTTATATTTTGTTCCTATCATTCATAATGAAAGTTTTCATGTTGTATTTGTATTGCATGTGGAGCCTTGAATGTAAACAACATAACATTACAATAGTCAATGCAAATGAACCGACCCTGTCATTTAAGGTGATTATTTTTTAATTACTTAAAAATTAACGGGAGTGCTTGTTAGGGTGATGTCACAACATTTGTTTGATTATCAACAGTGACAGGTTAAGAAATCCATGATTTTTTACAATGATCAAAAAATTTCATGAAATTTTTTTGAAAAAAAAAAATCAAACCTTGCTACCACATTGCCTTGACAACTTCAACACTAATTATTTTATTTTCAGAAATGTTGAAATTTTCCCCCAAAAATTAAAATGAAAAATTCTTGTGAAATAGAATGTTGAAAATTCAAGAATAACTTATTTGTCAGAATGAGAATTTTTTAATTAATTAATTATTCAATAAACATGTGTCAAAGTTGTCAAGGTATTACAACATTATGTAAAGATGTGGATAAAGGTATGTTCACTCTAGGTGTTAGTATGGTTAGTGTTAAAATCCTTAACAATAATTATCATTAACGCTAATGGCTAAAATTATTTAACTTAATGCCTTGTCATCATGAATTAGAAGTTAGGTTGTGCAATTTTTAATGTGAGTCGAATCCATGCTTGGCCATAATGGGACACTTGCCATCCTTTACACATGCAATGTACATCTTTGTTGTTCACACATATGTGCCATGATAATTTTATAGTATGTTGTTTTTTTCCTTTGCTTCTGTTGCTATCTGATCTTTTTAACTTTTTTTTATTTTCACCCATTCTTCTCATTTTCCCCTATTTTTGTTGTTTTTTGGTCTTCTTAATTTTCTCTATTTCTCCCATTCCTTTCATTATTTTCACAACTCTCATTTTTTCATTTTTTTTTCTCCTTTTTTTGGTTTCAAATTAAAGCTTATAGGAGATTGACCTTAATTTTTTTACTAGAGGTGAATTTTTTTATTGTAATGTTCCATTTGTTTTCAACATATTGAAATTCATTGATCGACTTTAAATTTTTTTTGCAATAGGTGATTTCTTTTGTTAAAATGTTTTGTTCTTTTTGCTACAAATTGAAAATTGTTGGATATCAACCTTGATTTTTTGTTATTGGTCATTTCTTACATATCTAAGTGAGGTTTTCCAAAGTTTATGTTGTTGTAAACCTTGTTTTTCTTCAATCTGTTGATTTTTTTGTTTTGATTATGTGTGCTACAAGTTGTTGGGGTATACATCTTCTTCTTCATTTGTTGAAACATGAATATCAACAATGGTGACTCTTACACTTTTGTGACAAGCTTGTTTGTCTTCTTCATTAACATGTTGCAAACTTCGTGTAATGTATTAGATCACGACTTTTATTTTACATGCACACTTGATGCAAATTTTTCAACGAACTTACAACTTTTTCATGCCACAATTCTCTTCACAACCACACAATGGTTTATAACCTAGGATTTCTTACTATTGAGCTTGGCCACTTGGTCAAACCTAGGAGCATTACATGGTTTTCCATATTCCTTGTTATCAAATATAGTGATGATCAATGGTTACATAATTTTCAAATGACAAAAAAAACTTTGTTTGACATTGCAAATTAGTTGAGACCATTAATTTAGAAGTACGAAACAAAAGATTATCTTGTTATTCCAACGAAGGTATGTGTGGCATGTGCATTCTATAAATTGGCGCAAAGAACTAATGTATTAATATGTAGTGAACTTTTTGGTGTTGGTAGATCTATAATTTCACTTGTTGTTTGAAAGGTTATTAGAGTTATCAATATTATCTTTAAAAGGGTGATTAATTGGCCATCTAGATCCAAAGTGGGCATTCCATGTTTGCATTCAAAAACTTTTGTAATCTTCCAAATGTTCATGGTGCAATGGATAGTACCCACTTTTCAATTACAAGACATGCAAGCCCATTTAGTGAGGACTATTATTAGAAAACAATGGGCTACAATTTGGTTTGTCAAGTTGTAATTGATGACAATAAATAATTTGTTAACATGTTTGTGGGCCCCCTTGGGAGTGAATGATTCAAAAGTTCTCAGAAGATCAAGTCTTTAAATAAAACACAATACCATGGATATTCAATCTGGAGAAAGGATGCCAAGATGGCATACCTCTTTATCTATTTTTAAACAAGGGGTATCCCTTGCGAGATTGGATTTTGACCCCTTGTAGAAAAGGGGACCAAGAACCTATTCAAAAGAAAACAAAGGAGGGGAAGATCAGTGGTAGAAAATGCTTTTAGGATTCTTACAAAAACCTTTCATGAACTTCATGGTAAAATAGAATTGGATGTTGCAATTTCCTTGACCTTGTTGTCTGTTGTTGCATTAAATTGCATAATATGTTCTTTAAATGAAAGATGATAGATGTGGACAACATTTTCGAAATTCTAGAATCAAAGGCTACAACAAAAGCATTTAGCAAACTTCATATAGAATCAACATGTAGAAGATCAAAGCTAAAAACATCAAGTCATTTTCATGAAGAAAGGTTTACAACCATTGAAGGTCAAAAAAAAAATTGGAAAACAATTGCATTGAAATCTTGAGATCTATCTCAAGTGCTAAAGAAATTTGATTTGAAACATATGAGTGAAGTGCAAAGTCAATTGGAAAATGTAAAGGTTTGATCAAAAAATCAATTCCATGTTTGTTTTGATTCAACAACTAAAATTTATAAATATTTTAATTCAAAAATTCAATTCAATGATTTCATGCGCCTTCTATATTGTTGTGTAGGTTAATGCAACATCAATTGGAATTGGATGTTGTAGTTGATATTCTTTTGTAAATGACATTTTCATCACATCTGTAAGTCCCAAGGTCACTTAAACCATCTTTTCTTATTGTTATTGGTTTATGGGTGTGAGCATAAAAATAGGAGCCAAAAACCATGTTAGATTATGGTGAAAACTATGAACTTTTTTACATATTTTTTTTCTTGACATTTTAAAGTTATGTTAATGATTCCAAGTTGTGATAAATGACTAATATGAATGTTGACAAATTAAATTTTGGGTTTTGGTTTTTAAAAAGGACCTTTGAACTCAAATAGGTGCTCCGTTAGATTGTGGTTAATTCTACAAAGGACTAGGTAAAGGACTATTGTAATAACATAATTTTGATAGTAAAAAATTGTAGATGAATGTAACCTATTACCCAAGTTCAAAAAACACTCACAATGTAAAAGATATGGAATTTTAAGTTTTTAGAGATTCAAAGTTTTTTAGGGTTTCAAAAGTCCTTTACCACATGTAAATGGGGTGTAATGTGCATGACATACAAAACAAAGTTGTAGTTTATGATATAAGAAATAAAAACCTAAAATAATTAACATATTTTGGTACGATTCAAAATTATGATAAATTTTCAAAATGAAACGCATAATCTTGCAGAATTTATACACTTTGAGAAATTCATATTTATTTAACAACAATAATTAACACAAAAAACGTGACCTATTTGGGCAACTATATATTTTTTTAATAACAAGTTGCAAAAGATTTAAAATTTTCTTTCATATGAAAAAGTGAAAAATGACTAAAAATGACTCACAATCCTTTTGTAAACTAATCTTGTTGGCTCCTATCTGTGTACTTACACCCTTCTACATCTCTAATTTATAATAATCAAGTTGCTAATTTTGAAGTTATTTTTTTGCAATCAATTTTCGACTTTTAATCTTTAAGTTCGTTTCAATTATTTTCTAAATCGTGGTAATGAACAATTTTTTATTTCTTTTTATGACTTCTAACATCACATTATTGCCTAGTGATGATTTCTTTTTGATGCTAGTGTTCCCAATAATTATTCTGCCAACCTGGGGGGCAATTTGTTAAAAACTTTCATAGATGAATTCGAATTTTTTTTGGCATTATTCCATTGTTGAATGTTTTTGCACTAAGATGAATCGGCTTGTCCTCAATTCTTAACACAATTGCAAATCTATACACATCTTATTATTGGAGATGGCATGGTTTCAACATTTTGTGTTGGTCGAACGATGGCAAGGGGGAGGGTGTATGTCTTGTGTTGTTAGGTTGAATTAAACATTTTATGTTTTTAATGTTTTCTTCATGACCATTGTCTTGCTTGTTGGGAAGGTTAATTCCTTGTCAAACTTCTTATGTGTGTTCTGAAGGTGTGTAGATGTTATCATGTGCAAACATTAAGTCACACACATGGGGTGGTCACAACAAGGGTTTAATGTTGACGAATGATTCAATGAGTTCATACATACCATTGTTTAAATGTCGAAAAAGATTCAAAACATTTTTTTCTTAAAGAATCAAGTCTCAATATTCATTATTTTTAAAAATTCCTATCATATAGTCAAACATGTGCTTGAAATCCCCGTATATAGCTCCCCCTTTATCCTTGTAAGCCATGTTGTTCTTTGGCAAAATTGAATGCCTAGTAACATTGACCACTTGTGCAATTTCCTTTCATTTGGATCATGTTGTTGTTTCCATTTGATCACATGGATCTACTATGTCCAAACTTGCCATGAATTCAACACATTTTGATTATATTAAAACCATGACCTTTGGGAATCCTCAATTGGGTTAGCAAGGGTGTTTGGTTTGGATGTCAGAAGCAATATTTAATGCAATTCCATTAATTCGTTTGTTTTTCACTTTTGAATTTGACCATTTCCCCCCTTTTGTGTTCCACAACCATTAATAGTTGGTACAAGTATTTCATGAGCACCCTACATTTGTAGTTGAAATGATTCATGAGAACATTCATGATTTGCAAAATTTGAACTCACTTGGATGATTGCAAAATTGATCATGCAAGAGGTGCATGCAAGAGGTGCAAGAGGTGAATGATTTGCAAAATTCAAATTCATTTAGTTCATAACTTTCTTGATTTACAAGGCCATATTCTAGATTTATTTTTAAGATGCATCGTATTTGCAATAAAACATTCAATGCCTAACACACAACATTTGACACACAATGTTTGATGCACATCACCTAATGCACAACACCTTATGTTCAATGCTTGAAAATCCTAAGGCTCGTGAAGTGTGGAAAATTCATAGACATCATGTTCATGAACCTTGAATAGCTTGATATGAAGGTTGGTGAAGCACAATGAAATGTGGGGAAATAGGGAAGGAAAATTTATGATGGAAATTGAAACAATAGTTTATCAAATATTTATGTCTTCATTTTTCACTTTTGTAAGTTACCATTGCATTTCGTGAAGAAAATCATGAAACATACTAACATTGGTTTTAATATACCATTCAAACATAATTCACTTTAAAACTCTTTTAACTCTTTGCACCACATAAGACACCATGTAGGAATTAGTGGTAACATTAACACCAAGTGTGGAACCACAAGAATTTAATTTATGTAAGAAGAATCTAATGTTGTTTTACCTACAACTATGAATGCACCTTATTTATTGTAAATAATTGTGTCATTTTGAAAATAAAATCAAAATTTAAAATTTTGAAAAACATTGAAGACATTGTAACCAATGTAATATGAATGTTTTTGAGTATTATACAGTCATTACATTGAATTCAAAATTGTCCGTGTGTTCTCATTATGTATTTAAAACATTAACATTTGTAAACATATTAAAAACTTCCAAGTTTAGTACAATTTTCGATATTTAAACATAAAAAACTAAGCATTGGTTACACTTGTGATTCTTATTGATGTGACTACACCCCAATATGGTTACAAATTTTGCAATTTCATTGATTCAATGTTGCATTTATGTTTATCATGGTATTATGCTTGTATTATTGTCATATTATGCCAACACCATATTTGTTTTGCATGTGCACCATTGGGTGTAAAAGATGTAATATTTGAACAAATCGTTCAAAACTTTATGATTGCATTAATCCAAGATTATCTTCATGTCCAAGTTTAATTTGCAAGATTATATTTTTATTTCCTTTTCATTATTATTATTATTATTATTATTATATTATAATCTACTATTTTTTATATTAATAATTCATTTGCTAATTGATACATTAAATATTCAAGAACCTCTTGTGTTCATACAATTAAAATTAAATAAAGAAATTCAAATCATTTTACACTAATTCATATTTATCAATATGTTTAATATATTAAATTCACATACATTAGTAGTATGATACAAAGTTCATAAATGTTTTTACAAATATTATGGTACACATTAAGATGTTCTTGTAGAAAATATGATTTCATTTACATCATATTTCTATCCTTACCTCTATTCTATACTTTGAAAATCAATTATCATCAATACTACAAAGTATTGTGAAGCCCAAATTAAACTTTGCAAAAATAGTTAAATATCTCCAAAACTTCAAGACCATTTTAGTTTTATTTTGCATTTAAAAAATAGCCAACATGCATGGCAAGGCTTTTGTGAAATTTTTATTTTTATCCCACATAAACTATCAAATAATTGGATTTTGAAACTTTTTGAAACCCACTTGTTATCATTTTTCTTTTTCAGCAATACTTTCAATATCAATTTCCTCAATTTAAAAAAAACATAAAACTCACATGTTATGCATAAGGTTCAGCTTTGAAATATCAAGCTTGATACCCAACCATATAATGACCTAGTACAATATCAAGGTAGGTTCTTACACGTAAAGCTTACCCCCCCACAAAAAATCGAGATTCCCCTTGCATTTTTCACAATTCTTAATTGACATTGGTCAAATTTGAATAAAAAGGGAGCTCATATTGGAGAAATGCACCCAAATAAAAAATGATAGCTTTAAGGTTTTAATGTTTGAGGATTCAAAGAACCCCTTAAGACAAAACATGGGAAATGTGCAAGTTCATATATTTGGTTTTCATCAAAGCAATACCTAGTCCATAAAAGTCTCACTTGATTTTTTTAGAATGATGTATATAAGACAAATATGGCCTTTATCTAGTTTCAACCAATTTCAAACCATTTAGGTTGATTACAAATAACCTATCCTAAGACCCTTACTATAGATAACCAAACATTTTTCTCATCAATCAATCAACACTACTTAAGACTAGTGTTGGTAATTGGGCACCTAGTTTGTTGGTTAAGAATTGGCCATTCTAGATCCAATTAAAAAGAAACTATTCATCTAGGTTTTAAAACCAAATTTGAACTAAATGTGGGGTGGGAACTAACTACCTGGTTCCAATTTATTTTTTAAGTGGAATTAGGCTTGAGGTCCAATTCAAAGGTGGGCTAGAAACCAAAATAGGATTGATTTCTAAAAAAATGGTTCTAGTTTTATTTTGGGGTTGAAGGTTGAAGGTTTTCGGGATTTGGTGTTTTTCAACTTCTTCAAAGTGGTGTTGTATTTTGCTTTGTTTTAATGTTCTTCACATTTTTTTTGTTTATATTGGTGGTATTTTTTTTCATGTTAATGTTATTTGTGCTTGTGTTTTAATTCTTCCTATAATGTCATTTAAAATTTTTTTCATCTTCACATTGGTAAGATTTCCAGATTTGCTTCACAATGGTTTTGGTTTTGGTCATTTTCTTGATAACGATGTTTTTTAAAAACTAATTTTATTCTTTGTGGTGCTAGGTGTTGTTGTTCATGGTGCATGGTGTTTTTCACATTCGTGTCTATGATAGCAATGGTGTTTTCATGTTGGTTTTTTGATGAATTCATCTATTTTTTGGTGGTGATCTTAGTATTTTTTTCATGGCAATTTTGGTGTTTATTGTCATAACCTTGGTGATCTTGGTGTTCATTACACCAAAATGCGTCTTAGTTCATTATGGGTTTCATTAGATTTTGAATGAATTTGGACATATTTATCATAGCGAAATTGGTTACCCCCTTAGTGTATAGGGACCAATTGCTATGGATAATGAATTATTTCACTAGTACCTAGCGAAATAAGGTGATTCTTAAATGAAATACAAATTCACCAAGCCATTCATTTGCTAGTTAATTAATTAAACAACATAGAAATCAATTAAGTTTAAATTATTTAATATATAATATTATTGATATTTTCATGATTTTTTAGCCTATGAGTTATTAACACGTGTCATTACCTAAGCTAGGTTTAAAAACTTAACCTAGATACATAAGCCATATAATCAACCTAAACACCTACTTTAAGGGATTAAATAAAAAAATATTTGTTCAATTTACTAATGTTGACCACACACACATCACTTGTGAAGTTTGATCCCTTGACCTTTAAAATGGAAATAAACACCTTTACCATCAAGCCACCTCACTTGTTGTGATAATATGTTACATTACATTCTATTTATCAAATGCTTCTTTTTAAACATTACAAAAACATAAACTTTAAAAATTCATATATTATGGATATTCAAATGAAATGATTCAAATTTACTTTTTTTAAAAATTCAATAATGCACATAATTACATTTATTTCTTTTTGAAAGTGTAAAATCGTTTGAATAATTTTTTTTTGAATATCACTATTCAATAACATTTCAATGACCATTTTTAAAAAAAAGAAATTTTTAAATAAATGGATAAGATTTTTTCTAATATAATACTACTACCTATGCTAGGCTACTTTCATCTATTATAAAACTATTTTTCATTAATCTAAATTATTTCACCTTACATTATTTACAATTATTTATGGTTATTTTCAATTGCTTTTGGCTATTTTTCGTTATTTCACCCTAAGCTACTTTTGATTATTTTAAGTTAGTTTTAATTATTTTATGTTATTTTGGCTATTTAAACCTATTTCACTTTAGACTATTTTAGTTATTGTAATTTATTTTTTAGTTATTATATGGTTTTTTTGGCTATTATAAATTATTTCATTTTAGGCTACTTGTAACTATTGTAAATTACTTTTGGTTATTCTAAATTATTTCATCTTAGGCTATTTTTCACTATGTGAACCTATTATTAGTTATTTTTTATTATTGAAAGTTATTTCACCTTTGCAATCCTAGGCTATTGTAAGCTATTTCACCTTAAATTACTTTTGTTTATCATAGATTATTTCACCTTATATTATTTTTGTAATTTTAAGCAATTTTAGTATATGGTTATTGGTGGCTATTAATGGCTATTAATGGCTATTGGTGGCTATTAATAGCTATTATATTCATGGCTATTGGTGGCCATTCTATTAATGGTTATTAGTACTTATTCTATTGGTGGCTTTGGTGGTTATTTTAGATTAAAATGCCATAGGTTATTAATGGCTATTGGTGGCCATTCTATTAATGGCTATTAATAAATATTCTATTGGTGGTTATTTTATGTTAAATTGCCATACGTTATTAATGATTATTGGTGGTTATTTTACGTTAAACTACCATAAGTTATTAATGGTTATTGGTGGCTATTTTATTAATGGTTATTAGTGCCTATTATATTAATGGTTATTAGTGCCTATTCTATTAATGGTTATTGGTGCTTATTCTATTAATGGTTATTGGTGCCTATTTTATTAATGATTATTAGTGGTTATTAATGGATATTATATTAGTGGTTATCGGTGGATATTTTATTAATGGATATTGGTGATTATTAATGGTTATTATATTAGCGACTATTTTTTTAATGGTTATTAATGGTTATTATATAAAGATCATCGGTGGTTATTCTATTAATGACTATTGGTGAATATTCAATTGGTGGATATTAGTGATTATTAATGGTTATCACATTAATGGTTATTGGTGGCTATTTTATTGATGGTTACTAATGGTTATTAAATTAATGGTTATTGGTGGCTATTCTATTGATGGCTATTAATGGTTATTACATTAACGATTATTGATGGTTATTTTATTGTAGGCCATTGGTGGTTATTTTATTGGTGACTATTATTGATTATTTTATTGGTGATTATTTTAAGTTATATTACAACTATTGATGGTTATTATATTATAAGTTCTGGTTGGTTATTCTATGTTATATTACAACTATTGGTGATTATCTAACTATAAATTATTGTTGGATATTTTATGTTATAATATCATAAACTATTGGTAGTTATTTTATTGTAGGTTATTCTAAATTATTTTTCATAGGCAATATACTTGAGGTCATTATATTTTATTTTAGATTATTTTAAGTTATTATATTTATGATAAAATAACTTATAATAACATAAAGTAGAATGACTTCGAATAATTTAAAGTATAACTTGAAATCAGCACATAAAAACTTAAAATTAAATAACTTAAGATATAACATAAGGTTAGTTGAATAATTTAGTTTTAAATCATTTTAAAGCTTATAATAAACTAATTAGGATACATTAAAGTAAAATAATGTATAATAATTTAGGGTATAATAATTTATAATAACGTAAGGTATAAGTTAGAATAACTAAAATAATTTAAAATAATACAAGGTATATCATAAAATAACATATATAGGATATTTAAAACAACATAAAATAAACCTATTTACTACATTAAATTATAATAGCAAATTATATCAACTAGTAATGAAACACGATTTTTACATAGAGATATTATAATGAAATAACTTTAACCAAAATGAAATCACTAAAATGCAATGAACTTATTTCACTTTTAAGGTCCCATAATAATTTAGGCTAGTGAATTGCACCCCACTTTTATAATAATGGTTTATATCTCGATTCCTTTTGATTATGGCAATCTTAATTTTTCTTGTATTGGTCAAAATGATCTCAATGTTCATCTTATTGGCCATCCTTGTGTTTGTCATCTTGGTGATCTTAATTTTGAAAAAACATTTGAAAATAAAAATCAAGTTTAGTAAGAAAACACATTCAAAATTGGTCAGTACAAGCATGAAATCTGAAACATGAGACCAAATGACATAAATGGGTTATGATCCATTATAAACTAACTATTAGTGTAATTTAAAATTTAGAAGTAAGTTCATTTGTATTGGTTTGGCATTGTTAAACCTTTGAAATAAATTAATGTTTCATTAAAAAATTTGGCTTGTTTGCAAAATTAAAATAAAATAAAATGCAAGGTTGTTTTATGCACTTTGGATTTTAGAACTTAACCAAAAGGTTACCCAAAATGTATTTGTTAATTCGAATTAGCCAAGCACAATTTTTTTTTAAATAACTAAATTTGGAATTGTTAATAAATTGTGCACTAAAATAAGATTATGTCCCATTTTTATTTATATTAAAAATCTAACCAAATCTAAAACTTTGCCTTTGAAAATTTGAAAACCTCCAATTTTGATTTTAAATTAAAACTAATTTGGTTTTGATTTGGTGCAGGACAAACATTAAACATGTACAATGAATTAAATGCAACATTAAGTTCAATGTAATTGTAACATGGTGCTCATCAAGAAAAATATTTTCAATTTGTTAAATTTATTTCAATTATGATTAACATTTTAATTCTTATTTTTGCATAATGTTTTAAATGAAAAAATGATGTAATGGTTAGAATCTCCTCCCCTAACGTTATTTTAGTGACAAGTCGTAAATGCATTGCTCACTTTGAGGCAATTCAGCACATGTTTCCACACATGAGTAGAATGGACCCCAAAGCAAACTAACACGAAAACATATCGTGTTTTAGTGGTAGCTTGGCATTTGTTTCGATTGGTCCAAAATTGCACGCCACAAAACATGATCCTTGAAACAAGAACTTCAAAACCTACCACCCACTTAAACATGTTAAGTTTCAATAGGCAGCCCAACGTGCATTTCAATGCCCGAGTAGCCCAAGCCCTTGAAACATATCCCACCGGAACATGTAACGTTTCAAGAGCTATGTTTCGGCCTCATCTGCCCATCTTCCATGTTCCCCCATGTGATCCCCATCCATGCCCCATGACCCATCCATGATGTTTTAAACCTTTTTTCAACTTCGCAATGTCACCATGTATTTTTTTGTCGAACTTTGACATCTTCATCGACATTCCCCAACTAGAGATTTAATTAGAGTTTTGATAACAAAAAAAACTCATGGTGGCATTAAGGAAGCTTTATCTTCTCACCCACATTAGATCACTCATCATGCATTTATCCACAACTTTCTTCATTTTCATTTTGCCATTCGAAACACAATAATGTTGTGCATGAATGGTCTTAGGAACTAGTAGCATGTTTTGTTAAACCCTATTGAGGCTTCTTAATATTTGTAGATATTTATTTTTATTTTATTTCTGGTGATTGACACATGCTATGTCAAAGGTTGAGAAGTTGCACATTGAATATTTGCTCGCAAAGAGGACGAGTTTATTACTTCTATCATGTTCATTTCCCGTTTTGTTTATTTGGGTTTGCATTGTTCTGTTTTTTGTCGTTGTCTTCTTGTTCTCTACTTGTTCACTCCTTGCTTGTTGTTTGGGTTTTTGTTTTGTTTTGTTTCTATAAACACTTATTTGCAACAATCCATTGTATCATGTTCATTTCCCGCATTGTTGGGTTTACATTGTCTTGTTGTTTGTCATTGTTTCCTTGTTGTCTACTTGATCATTTCCTTCATTGTTGTATGGGTTTTTTGAATTTTTTATTTCTTTAAAAAAAATATTGTAGCAATACACTTGTTTTTTGAAAATGGATAATAGCTTATAATCTTGTAGTGTTTTTCCCACAACTCTTGGGTGTTCCAAAGGTTTTTATATGTTACTTTCGAACATCTAAAAGCATTGGGAGTAGTCTCACAAAAATGTAACTTGCAACATTCCAAAGTAAGGGAAGTATGGGTTCCGTTCTTGTTTCTAGTTAAGCTAGGTGATTCAATAAAATATACCACTCAAAACATAACAACTTACACTAGAATTTTATTCCAATTACATGTTTCAAAAATTTTGTAAGTTTTAAATTTTTGTACACATGTTTCAACTATCTAGTGAATGGTAGTCTTCAGATATCATTTGGCTCAAGGTTCAACCCATGTTTTTTATTTTTGTACACAAGTTTCAACTATCTAGTTGAATGGTAATTTTCAAATACCATTAGCTTTAGGTTTTAACCCATGTTTCTAAATAATTTTTTGTACATAAATTTGTTATGTTTTTGGTTTTCTATCAAAAAGACTCTACAATGATTAACGAAAGGCAAGTGGATGTTTGAAGGAAATGTTATTGTCAATTTGATACATTTCCCTCAAACATCCAACTACCATTTGTTGACCATTATTTCAGGTATGTTTTTGGTGAATGAAACCTTGTTATCCTATTGCAAGGCTCCTCCCCTAATGCTTAAGTGTTCTTGGAAAATTTGAAGGTAAACTTACCTTTGAACATCTAAGAGCATTGGGTGACTATCGTGACCTTAACCTTGGGCTCGTGACCAAGGCATAGGGCTTGTAAAGGTGCAAGCCCAGACTAAGTTCGAGAGTCGCATTCTCATGCCCCGGGAGTGCAAAAGAGTGTGAGGGAAAGAACCTTCACACTCCCAAATGAATTCCCATGTTGGGAATTGGAGTCTCGGTGGATTCCCGAATGTTCATAGAGTGATCGCAAGGGTCAAAACCCAATGGTTCGAGGAATTCTTTATATCATTGGAAATTTATTGAAACGTAGATGTCTAAAATGGGCTCGCATCACCCATTTGGATAGCTAAAACACAAGTTATGGTCAAAATAAAGGTCGGGAGTCAAATTGACAATTTGACTTTCGACCACTAAAAGTAAAGAATTGACCCGATTTCCTTGCATGCAGGTGGCGTGCAACATACCGTTGAAAAGTATTTACACCTGACAAGGTAATGATGCCTTGGTCAAATTTGACTATATGCTGGGAATTTTGCAAAAAACGATCAGTAGGGAACGAACCATGATAATTCACCCTCAGAGACTATACGCCAAATATCTCTGGCCAAACCTACATTCGTGTTTTTATGTTTCTGCACCTTATTTGATTTGCGCTATCTCGACAAGGGCTACAACTTTGCTTCAAACCTTATTTCGATCGAAGGTCTGCACACGAAGTTATGAGGCTCCAAAGTCGTGGGAGTCCTGACTTTGGCAATTTCGGGACTCCCACTTGGGAGTTCCAAAACAAAAGCCATTTGGATGTGGGCCTCGTGGAGAGGCACATAGTATATTATAAGGGGGAAGGTGGTGGCTTCCCCCAAGTCCGGGCTGTGGTGAGTCTTGTGAGTTTGAGTTTGCTCGTGGCTCGTCTTAGCACCAAAAGTGCTTCAACTATGCACTAACCAATTTGTTGTTTGGTTTGTGCAGATCCAAATGAGTGATTAAGTGCTTGTCATTCTTCCTAGTCTAGCACGCCCCTCTACCCCCCCCCCCCCAATTTTTAGGACCAGGGGGGGGGGCCCCGCCCCCCCATTGAATAAATTAAGGGGCAGGGGAAGGGGTTGGTGCCGTTTTTAAACTTGGCTAATTTGGTCATTTATACAATATGTTAT
>Ga0116227_10004999_pt1 | contig 28390 bp, 17 predicted proteins | sample S1TSphgellanicum_FD_89693 | JGI IMG/M metagenome (GOLD analysis project Ga0116227, IMG submission 89693) | Host-associated microbial communities from peat moss isolated from Minnesota, USA - S1T2_Fb - Sphagnum magellanicum MG | ecosystem: Host-associated > Plants > Peat moss > Unclassified...
AGAAAAGTATGTTTATAAAAAAAACAATACCTTACAAAAAAAAATAGTGAAAAAAAAAGAAAAAGGGTAAAAAAAAAACCAAAAAAAAAAGAAAAAAAAAAAAAAAAATTTAAGGACCCCAAAAAAAAAAAGGGTAAAAAAAAAAAAAAAAAAAAAAAAAAACCAAAAACATGGGAAAAAAAAAATCATATGTGTGTGTGTGTTTTCTACAAACCATAACTTTTCCCCCCTAGAATCATGTGTTAACCTTATGTGTGTTTCCCCTAGAGACCAAAAAACAAGGACTTAAGGACCTTAGAATCATGTGTGACCTTGTGTGTGTGTGAATTTTTTCCCTTAAAACCATGTCTTATATTCGTGTGTGTGTCTCCTTTAGAAATTAGATAATAAGGACCTTATTTCCTTTATAAACAAAAAAAACAAAAACCTTTTTTCCCCTAAACCCCTATGTGACCACCATATTTCTTTTTGGAACCTTTGTAAGGAAACCAAAATCAAGGAACCTTTAAACAAGGTACCATCATGTGGGTGTGTCTCCCCTAGAAACCTTTCTATGGATGTGTACCTTTAAAAACCAAATTGTAACCTTATAACCTCTTTCTAGGTGTGTATGTGTCCTTCGAAAATCGATGTTCTAAAACCTTTGAGTGAAAACCAAAATTAAAAACCCCAAAGTGTGTGTTATTAGAACACCATTTATATTTTTTTGTTCCAACATTGATCATCTATTTATTCTTTAATTCGAAGCTACTATAACACCATGCAAACATGCAAAAGAACACAATGAGGTTAGCCCAACCCTTCCATCCTTATGGCTGAAGAGCAAAAAGTTGCCCCAATAGAAAAAGATGCCCCAAGTGGGGCAACAACACCAAATTAAAAAATTAATGCAAAAATAATTTAGGAGCACAAAGCTTTTTTGGATGAAAAAGGGGTGGCCCATGAAGCTACAGGCAATCATGATGCTTCCAATCTTGCTTCATGTGAAAATTGAAACATGGAAATTAAAAATAAGATCTCAATTTTAGTTAAGATTTGTTCTTGTACATCAAATTGACAACCCAAATTGGGTTCAGACCCATGTATGCAATAGAAAGTACATTTTATTAGATTATATTTGTTATGTTTCAATTTCATCTTAACCTCACCTTCTTTTTTAAGGTTGTCACTGAGTAAAAGTGTGGGTTTGTTGTTTTTTTGCTTTGCAATTCCTAGGAATGGCTTAGACTTGTGAATGCGATACCTACATAGTTTAGAAATTGAAGATTTTTAAGTTTTAACATTTATAGTCCATTCAAGTTTCAAATCCACCAATGGGGAAAAAAAGGCTAATGTTTTAGATGAAGCTTGTGATAAAAAAATCCCTCCAATGGCCCCAACAATATTGTTCTTGGAGGCCCTTCCCCTTCCTCAAATTGGGAGGAAGGGCATTGAATCGGTTAATTATGGCTCCAAATGGTCCTGTAAAATTAGTGAATGTATTAAGATTTATGCCACAAAATGGTTATTAACTGTATTGTTCAAATATTAGAATATTAATATTTTTTAAAGTAACAACCATGTTCAATTGAATCATTAAAAAAAATATTGTATGGATTTATAGGGAATGTATTTTCTACTGTTTTTGAATCATTATACCGTGCATTCACCCATGGTAAAGTAGATTGTAAATGGTCCTTATCATAAATGAAAAGTAACTAAGAAATATGCTTTTTGATATATTGAACTTAAAAATATTATTTAGTTCAAAGATTAATATGAACATTTTCTTCAATTTTGTTAAAACATTAATTTAAAAATACATGTTTAAAGTAGGTTTAAATAGATTCATGGGAATTCACGCAAATGTCATAGTCTATTTTATAAACCTTATGTAGATTATAAGAAGATGAAATGTTACATTTTTAAAATCTTGAATCAATGGAAGCCTAAAATGTATTTGTGATTTTTCATCTTTTTCACATTCTAATAAAAATATATTTAGCTTATAGGGTAAAAGTAGGTTTGAAAAATATAATTACCAATAAATTTAAACCTACTTGTTACCTACTTTTATTAAATTAAAATTCTTCAAATTTTACAGTCAATTTACTATAAACCTGATGTAGGCATAAATGTTTTCAAAATGAAAGATAAAAACTTTCCAATCTACTTTCTTATGGTTTTGTAGAAAACTATCATATTTTAAAATGAGATTTTTAGGCGGACTATTTTTTTTGGCTTACTTTAGTGTGCTTTCACATTGAAGTAATCGCAATACCTCCATAATCCTTTTGAATCTACCATGCATAAATGAAATACCTACATTTGAACTTCCCAAATTCATTTGTTGATAAATAATATTTGTGTCCAACCTTCCAAATGTTCATTAAAAACCTTTCTAATGTATAATGTTTAAAAGGATTGATTGAGGTGAACCTTTCATCAATCCTAAATCCCTTCTTAATGTACAATGTTTAAATTATTAGGTATTGTTTATGTTTTTTTAGGATTTTGGTACACATTAAAGAGTTTGGACCCTTGTGCCAAATGTGGAATCCATGGAAATTACTCCATTATGGCCATATGCAAGCATGGGTTGACATTACACCAATGTTTAGATGCCTAATGTGAATGGGATTTGAATCCCATTGACTTCACTAGCTTCTTGAAAATAAAATACATGTTTTGAATGATGCAAAACCCAAGACCAAATTGAAATGACAAGGTTTTTGTGCAACCATGCCGGCATCAACTACCTTTCTTATGTTTCCAATCCAAATATGCAATGTTTTTGTTGTCAAATGAAGTCATGCATAATCATGGCTTTTTCAACATTCACACATTCCCACCAAATTGTTTTGTGCTTGTCATAAATTTGTTTGGTGGTGTGCCCCAAACCCAATTGAGTCCAAATGTGATCTTTCAAAGATTGTGAAATTCAACAAGCATATTGTGACATGTGAACTAATGATTTTGGATCCCTTGGGCCATGTGTTGATTCACCATTTGCTCAAGTGTGTGTTCAATAGTAAAACATAACTCCACCACATCAGGTTGTGTGTACAATTGCTTGATTGAAAAGGTGGCCAAACATCTTCATTTGATCAATCTTGCATGGTTTGGGTCATTGCAATGATCATTGGGACCATAAGCACATCCATACTTACAAAATGTACCTATGGTAAGGATAATATGTGTTTGTGAAAAACATTTAAAAATCAAAAGCATGGAACATTGCATTATACCAAGTATGCCCAAGGTTGTTTTTTATTGATGGGTTTTTTACATCTTTTTGTGAGGGCAATTTTTGTGTGTGTTCCATTCCATTGGGGTTTCCACATCACCTCATTCACCTTCCAAAAATCTAGACACATGTGCATGTGTTATGTGCACAATCTTGTTGGACACTTCAATTTCACCCCCATGTTTCACCCCATGAATCCACACCAAATCCACATTTGAAAAGGGGGTTTTTGTTGGGCTTTGGACTTGATTGATTGTGATTTGGGAATTCAAACCATGCTTATATTCTAGAAAAATATATGCACTTACAATATCCTTTTTCTTCATTAGCCCATGATTACTAATGAAAAACACTAGCCAATATTTTCATGTGGGAGTAATAATTACAACAAATCCTAAAGACGCACAAGACTTGGGAACTAACCTTGCAATACCTACATGTTAAACTGAAACACACATTAGACCTAAAACCCAACCTTGCAATACTTGCATGTCAACCTTAAAACACACATTGGACCTAGGGCCAACTTTGCAATAATTGCATGTCAACTTAAAATTCACACTAATCATGGGACCCAACCTTGCAATATCCACATGCATACCCTTTAGTTATGCATGTGGGTATTGCAAGGTTAATAACTACATATAAATGATATATGGAAAATTGAATGAAAACATGATAAGAAAAAAAAAGTTGAATGTCACTAATAGTGTGTAGTAATGCGGAGCCCAAGCTTATGAATTTAAATGAGTGAAGGAAAATATTTATCTCTTATTAGCCTTCTCTTACCTTCTAATTTGAGTTCTCCAAATTGAAAGATGTTTCCATTTCCCTTCAAAAGAGAAGAAATGAATTTCACTTGCTCAAAATGTTCATGATTTTTCTTCCTAAATTAACCTAACCTTGAATTTACTTAATATAAAAAAGGACGTTTTGCAAAAGTCAGAAATGTTTAACACCTTTCAATATAACCCTAAATCCTCCTTTGATTCATATTAGGTTAGAAAATAAAATCCTCCTTTTCTCTCAACCCAACCCAAGGCACAAAATTATTTAATTATGTTGTTTAAAACATGCAATAAATGGTGCAAAGCGAAAGCTCAAGGTGACGAGGCATTGATGGTAGGAAGATGGTGCAAATGCAATACCTACATTTGCATTAATTTCATAAATCAATGTCAACATTGTGTAGGTAGGTAGGTAGGTAGCAAGGAAGGTGGGTAGGTAGGTAAGAATATGAACAAGAGAGGCATGTAAGGGAGTGGGTGCCTAGTTGGGTGGTAGGCATATAATAGGTTGGGAGGGGTGAATCTAATAGGTGAGTAGGTGGGGAAAATGGGTGGGGATCTAGTAGGTAGGTGGGAAAAAGGGGTGGGGATATAATAGGTAGGTGGGTGAGAAGGGGGAGGGGCTTGATTCTTAGTTGGTAGGTAAGGCCAAAAAGAGGGGTATAATGTAGCTAGCTAGGTAGCTGAGGTAAGAGTTGAGAAAAAACAACCAGGAAAAAAACCTAACCCTAAACCCTAAACCCAGGAAAGGGTTAGCACCAAAAAGGTTAACACAGATATAGCCACTAATGAAAAGTGCACAGAAGTGCCAATTGGTGCACTGGTGGGTGCTGCTTCATTCTGGCCTTCTTCCAATGCGATACTTCCGTGTCTTTTAAGATTCTGATCTGCAGCAGCTTGCCCTCAATCCGATCAAGGAACTGGTTTAAATCTGCTGTGTTCTGTTTTCCTTCTTATTAACGGAATTGCTGGAATTCTCTCTCTGTTTTCTCTCTCTCTCTCTCTCTCTCTCTCTCTCTCTCACTGTCACTCTCAGAGACGCACAGAGTCCAAACAGACACAGAGATGAGGGTATTGTTGACAGGAGCAACAGGTTTCTTGGGAGGAAGGTTGTGCTCGGCATTGGTGCACTCAGGTCACACGGTGCGAGTCACGGTGCGTGCAAAAAGTGTCACCAGTGAACTGCCGCCTGAGGTGGAGATCGCCAACTGCGATATCCAAGACGCTCCCGCTCTCGTCAAAGCTTGCGAGGGTTGCGATGCTGTTATCCATACAGCAGCCCTAGTGGGCTCCTGGTTTCCTGACAGTTCCCAATACATCACTGTGGGTTTTTTCTCCTCCTCCTCCTCCTCCTCTTCTTCTTCTTCCCCTTTTGCCTTTCACGTCTCCTCTCTCTAAGAGGAAAGACCATCACAAAGACCCTTGACAAGACAATAATACCTTCATTTATTGGCTCTGCCTGCCCTTCAGGGTAGAGACATTGGGATGCACATAGAAATGGGTCAAAGTTTGGTATCCCTACATTCTAGTGTCACGTGGAGTCTACTATAGAAACATTTCTGACATTGGGATGCACATAGAAATGGGCCAAAGTTTGGTATCCCTACATTCTAGTGTCACGTGGAGTCTACTACAGAAACATTTCTGACATTGGGATGCACATAGAAATGGGCCAAAGTTTGGTATCCCTAGAGTCTAGGGTCATGTGGAGTCCACTATACAAACATTTCTGGTATACATGAAATTGAATGTTTCTCAAGTTCAAGTACAGGTCTCAGTGGCAAGTGCTGCAGCTGCTTACATATCACTTGGGAGAAACCTCAGTGTGTTTATGGAAACTGTTGATAGAAGGAATAAGTATACAAGCAATGTGTGGATTGGCTGGATTGCAATCTCAGGTGAATGTTCAGGGATTGAGGAATGTGATTGATGCTGTGAAGGCGAATCCGAGTGTGAAGAAGCTTGTCTACACATCATCATTCTTTGCTCTTGGTTATACAGATGGGCACATTGGTGATGAAGATCAGGTGATTTCCCAATCCTTGACCAAACTTCACCATTATCAAGCAATAACTCTTGACAATGTTGAACCAGTTTCTGGGTCTCTTCATTGGTTGTCATGAATTATGGTGCAGGGTTGGTCCCAGAGAATTTTTGTGTCAGTCACATAAACTAGGCCCAGTAAACAGATATACTGTAGTCCTACATCACTAAAATCTGTAGGGTCGTTTGATGGAGCTTTTATATCTAGATAGCCATCTATTCTTGCAGTTTTCATTTGTTGTTATGAGACTAAATGTAGTATGGTGACTAAAATTGTTCAAGGCAGCTGGCCACAATCAGTTCAATGATGCACAGACTCCACCCAGGATCATGAGTTCTGGTGCTTAGATGCTGAGGTTTTTTTTGTAGTGAAGCTCAACTAAGGTGGAAAGTTGGTGTAGGTGCATCCAGGAAAGTTTATCTCGCCATACGAGGAGTCAAAGTTCCTAGCAGACAAGGTTGCTCAAGAGGCTGCTGCAGAAGGGGTGCCAATTGTCTCAGTTTATCCAGGGGTGGTGTATGGACCTGGGAAACTTACCGCAGGAAACTCCCTTGCTCTGATGGTAATGTTTCAGAACTACCAATCTTTTCTTGAAAATCAGTAGTGTATGAGTAAACAGCCTCTGATGAATACATTATTAGGCCAGTTGTAAGCTGTGTGGACATTTGACACTTATCACAAGTTATACAGATGACAGTGTAATTGAATAATGCCTTTGTCTTAGATGCTTGCTCCTTGAAACATGATATTGCTGTTTGTGAAAACTAGCTCTGCCTCTTGACTGCTAGTTGAGATATTCACTGAGTCTTCCCCTTGCTCAATGTGACAGAAACTCAGCACACAGGTTTTTGTAGAGTTTTGCGCTCTTAGTCTTCAACAAATTTTTACGTACTTATCTACATGTTAGTAGCTGATGATATCAGTGTGCGATAATGGCAGCTATCACTGCCATTCATGATGAAAGTGATGGTCTTATACTTTGTCAGAATCTCAAAAGATCATCATGACTGGATTTGTTCTTGTTACAGTCATTTTTGGTTTTGCGAGAACTTTGCAGAACATTTGTTTTGGTTACCTAAGATGCTTTTGTGGAGGTTCTCACTGAGATTTTGATATTGAATAAGTATGGAAAATGTGAGGCCTGATACTGAGCCCTTCTAGCCTGATGGATCAGGTTTCTGGGGTATCCTTGTTGTTTTGCTTGTGCATGTCACAGCAAAGGAGCGGTAACATATACCAGCATTCAGATGTTTTCAGGTTCTCTAGAATCAGCTTCTAAACTCAGTGGGGAGTAATGGCAGCTAGACACTGCCATTTATGATGAACATGATGATATGATACTGTATAAGAGATACTCACCAGGTGATGTCCACATTGATTTTTTTTCTTTGTTTTTTCTCTTTTGGCTGGACCTGACAGAACATTTGTTAGGTTACTTTGTTACATCACTTTTTGGAATTTTGTCTGCAATCATATTGATATGGTTTGTGGGATCAGTTCCTGTTTACATCACCGTGGTGCAGATTTCTGTGGATTTGTGAATTGATTGGAGATTGGCATTTGCAGTTGATAGGGCGATTTAAAGGGCAATCACCTGGATACCTTGGAAATGGTGCTGACAAGTTCTCCTTCTGCCATGTTGATGATGTGGCATCTGGACACCTGGCAGCAATGGAAATTGGAAAAGGTGGAGGGAGGTACTTGCTTTGTGGGGACAATGCCTCTTATGTGGAGATTTATGACCTGGCTGCCAGTTTAACACACACTAAACCTCCATCATTTCATATTCCATTCTGGGTACTGGAGCTTGCTGGCCACATATCTGTCATGTGGGCCCACTTCAGTTTTTCCACAGGAATCAGTAAAAGTTTGCCAACCCTAACCAGCAACGTAAGCTTTTCCACACCTGGCACTCAATTTTTGCAATTGGTAACACTGGACCTTAACAACTGGGTGCAGTCTATCTCTGCCAATTCATGTGAGAACCTCACTTGTGTTTACCTCTCTATTCATGCATGTGTTGGTAAAGTGTATCTTAGGTGGTCACTTGACATAGGATATAGTGTACCTGTGCAGGCAGTTCGGATCTTAAAGCACCAGTGGGCATACTCAAGTGCGAAGGCGGAAAGAGAGCTTGGGTACAAATCCAGACCTCTAAAAGAAGGCCTTAGTGAGCTGTTGGCCTGGCTAAAAGCTACAGGTCGCATCACCTACTAGAACAGCCTTCATATGCATTGGTGTGAGCATTAGGTGAAAACAATAAAGGGCCTTCTGACTGCCCTTCACAAATGCACAAGGCTAATCAATTTACAGTGTTACTTTGGAGCTGTAACTTAGCATAGTGAGCACTAATGTGTTGCCAATTGTATTGTGCTGTGGCAATTTGCTCATGAAAAAATAGCTTGTCCAATATGTACATGAGTATGTTGCAAATGCACCAAGGGCAGGTGGAGAGTTGGGACTGTATCCTTGAGGTGGGTACCCATCAAAACTTTTGTATTTGGATGTTTCCAAAACTACCCAGGATATTGGCCAAATTGTGTGCTTTTTTCAGGAGTCTCCTCCTGATCATTATATCAAATAAAATATGCTGCCTTAAAATCTTCATTACAATGTTTGAGTAATTGTTGGTTTCCCTGCTACTCATTCACCCACAATTTCTTAGTCAAATTGTTGGCCAAAACAGCGAAAATGGGTTTTCATGTCTCCTCTACTATATGGCCACCCACCTACCTGCATGGCAGGTCCAGGTGAAGTGTATTGCTTCCCACTTGCAATTGCCCAAGGTTTTGCTTCTCAAATGATAGTTCTTTGTCAACTCATGGTTCTATGGCTTTTTTGACAGTGGTGGCTGGGTGAAGGCTTCCTGCTCATGGTTGCCACATGGAAATTCCCCCAACATTCTACTCAAAAAATTTCAACATGGAAACCCACCCTAACTCATTCCTGTACGCTACATTGTATTCTTTGGTGAAAAGTTGACTTGGATTAATATTGGCATATTTGATCGAATGCATGCAACATCAGAGAAAGAGCTGTTGGTGTTTCCTAAAGTTGCAAAGACTAACTCAAAATTTTGAGTCTGTTCATCACTCATATTTAAAGTCCATAATTTTTGGGGTGTGATTTAGAACAGCTATCCACCCCTGTGGAGCTGTGACTAATAAGGAGACCAAATCTCAGGTCAACACAATCTCAATCTTAATTCCTTGTTATTTCTTTACATTCGAAGTTATATCTGTCAAAGTGTCCATAAAGAGCTAAAGATCTTATTCTAAGCTGCTTACATCATATGTAAAGCAACCTATGGGTTGTGGAATTGTTCTGGTACATTAAGTTTAGAGCATTGTGGTAGACTCAGGGGCTGTCTGCAATAATTAAAATTTGCAGGAGCTGCTGAATTTTGGGGTCAAAAGTTTGAATCGCAGGGACCAGGAAGCTAATTGGGTTTATTTCAACATTTTTGTTTTGGTGCAAAGTTGAAGGAGTTCAATGAATGATTGGCAGAAAAGCCTTTGATTGAGTTTGTGTATTTGATGGCAAGTAGTAGTAGGAGGTCCATTCTTTAATAACCAGAACTTATGACAACAACAAAGATCTTTTGCATCAGCAAATACTTACTGTGACAATAAATCCACATTGAACACTCAACACTAATAAGCCAATTTCTGGACTTCATAAATTGAATAGAGAGAGAGTAATAACAAGAGACTGATGGAGAAATTAGCTCTTCCCCATATGGCAAGTTCAAACTTCAAACCCGGATCAGTTAAACTAAGAAACTTCGTATGAAGTTCTCAAAAAATAAAATAAAAATAAAAATAAAACTCACAGTTCACAGTAATAACTATTAGCACCTGGTGAACATTCCTCAAAATCTTTGGGGCCAAATGAAAGCTTCATCATTCTGTAGTCTCTCCCTAACAAGTGGCTCCCCCATCCTCTCTGTTGTTATGTTGGATTTTCCCAAACCTGAGTGAAAGATGTGTGTAGTGTGTACTCTATGGTAATTTTTCCCTTCTCCTCTTTCTTTATTGTGCACTCTTGCAACATGAGAAACATTTCTAAAAAAATTAGGCAACATTGAACATTGCTGTAATTAAATTTTCTATTTCAGAGAATTGTAAGAGTACAACTTTGGAACGAACACTCTTGAATTCATCCAACTCCGTTCACCTTGAGAGTTTTCAATATTGTGTACTCACTTCTATTTCAACATAACATTCTCAAAGTGCCCCTCCTTGATGCCCATTGCGTATCCCCTCCCACCTCCCCTACCCAATTCAATCTGCTGTTGTTAAATATTGTACATATAGCTAGCGATCTATATATTCATAATTGAATAAAAGTGGTAGGATGTAGATAGTTTCCTAGCTCCCTTTGCATTTTCTCAGGTGCAAAAGCATGTTTTTCTGCTTCCTTTTGGACGGACATCACTAGTCTTGACACAATTTGTTTTGCCACAAGTCATTACATTTATCTATATACACAAGCCATTTGATTCTTCACTTTTCACTGATTTGCGGGGGAGACACTGAGGATATATGAGAGGAGCGGGGATAGCGGAGGAAATGATATGAACTGAGTGGTCATAGATGGACCAGGAAAAAGGAAAGTGTATGTACCCTGATAATAAGGGGTTTGAAAGGGAAGAGCTATGTCCTATGACAAGGTGAGCAAAGGTTCACACAAGTGTTAGAAGAACTAGAGTTGTTATATGATTACTCCCATTGTACTCCTTACTTCTCATGGTAATAAGAATTTGATGGATGTAGTACTCCCTCCTTGCCTCCCTCCTTCCTATCCACATCTGTTTTTACAGCATCATCAAATGATTGGTAATGATCATCAATGGGGGATAATGGATACAAAAATCTGTGTCCGCAATGGCCATCCCCATTAACCACCAACATAAGAACAGCAACAAATAACACACAACCTGTTGTGAGGAGCTAGTAAGTAGCTACTCATGAGAGCTTCTTTCTTGGACCCTTCTCCCACCCTCCGCTCCCTCTCCCAACAATTCCCTCAGCCCTGTTAGGCCTAACTTCATTAAAAAAAGAATCCAAAGAAAGAAACCCCGTCCCCCTATCCGCCCCCCCCAAAAAAAAAGAAAAAGAAAAAAAAAGGAGGAGGGCAAGGGATGGGGATGTTTATTAGGCGTTGCTACTGGTTTTTGAAAGCAGGAAAGAGAGAGAGAGAGAGAGAGAGAGAGAGAAAAGGTATTATTAATTACTGGTGATGAGAGGAGGGAGAAGGGAGAGAGGGAGGGCTTAGGGGAGCTATGTAGAAGTAGTAATAGTAGTAGCAGCTTCATCATTAATTGTGGCTACCTTCAAATGCAATCCTCGTGAATTGGGTGAAGTCAAATGAAGAGGGAGAAGAGGGAGGGAAGGAGGGTTCCAGGAGGGGGGGAGCCTAGGGGCCCTGGAGGGTATGGTGACTGGTCTCTTTCTAGTACTAACCATCTAAGTAGGTAGGTAGCTACATAGATAGATATATAGATAGATTGCAGGACCTACACAAAAGGGCAAGTAACATAATGGTACTTTCTTTATTATCACTGCTCTGCCCTTTTATGTATCTATCATTGCCTGAACACTCTTTGTCTCCCTTCAATTCCTTTCTCCCCCCCAACCCCTCACCCCCCCCCTTTTTTTTCCTTCCCCCACCTCTGCTCTCATTCTTCAATCATTGACGCCCCATAGCTACTAGGGAGTTTTGGGCTGTGCAGCTCTGCAGTAGCAGGCTCATCAGCAGGAACAACAACACCAGCCCTTTGTTACTTACTACTAGTACTGTTTTTGGAAAAAAAACCCAACCCAGCTACCCACCCCCCTGAGGCTTCTTTTAACTTGCGCGTGTGTGCAAAGCTTTCAGACTGCTTGACCCTGTGCAGCAGTGTTTTTCTTCACTGTTGAATCCGTGACTGTCGTGTGACTGAACAGCAAATCTTTGTTTCTGCAATCATCATGCAGCTGGGATCGTTCTGAATATTCTTCTTACAAGTGGGGTTGGGTTCTTTTTCTCTTTCCTTTTTTTTTTTTTTCCCCCTTTTGTGTTGTTCTTGTTGTTGTTTTCATTAGAGGAGGCTGCTACTGCTGCTGCAGGCTCTCCAGTGATCAGTTCGCTGCTCTCCTTTTTCGTCTCCTGCTAGAGTCAACTTCTTCTTCACTCTCTAGGTTTGTGTGTTTGTGTAGTGTGTACCTCCATGTTTCTGAGAACTTTTTTTTCCTTTCCTGTTCCACATGCCCATTTGCGTGACTCTTAAGCGTCTCAAATCTTGAGTCTTTCTTGTTTAGTTTTGCTTTGTTTTTTGTTTCTTCCTACTTTGGAGGAGAGTTTAGCCTCTTGGGTTGGGGCTTGTTTTCTTTTACTCTTGTGGAGTCCCCAGGACTCTTAGAGGTTTTTTTTTTAAAGTAGAAGAAAATGTTGCCTTATGATGCCTGATGATGGTCTGAGTTCTTTCCCTGTTTCGGGTACTATGTGATGCTTGGTTTTTGTTCACCCTTTCTTCTGAGCCCCAACAGGTTCTTCTTCTTGCTTTGAGGTTAATGCAGGCTGCCTGCAGAGCTCTGCTTGTGTTTGTATCACTTCCCATTGAGGTTTCTACATGAATTTTGCAATCACACAAGTTTTGATAGCTGAGCCTTCTTCTCCACCAGCTAATTGACAACGTCTGTTGATGTGCTGCAACTTTTGGCATGCAGCTACTTGCTTCTCCTGGATCTCCATCTCTTTCCTGTAACAACATGAGCTTCTTCTTCTTCTAAAAATATCACTTCCTAACGCTTTACATTTGCTTAAACCCCTCTTCCTTCCACTCTCCTTCGCTTTTTCAAGTTTTATGTTGCAGCTCTCGAAGTGGCCTGCTGCTGCACACGTCGAGATCATAAGTCTGATGTAGTACCATTCATGTCGTTGCTTCGATCATGTAATGCAGCAGCATTCGACGTGCAGCTATCGAGGTTCTTCAGATCAGCTGCAGCTTGACTACAGTCTACAATATTTATTCTGCTGCTGCGGTGTTGGGCTCTGCAGGCATCGCATCCGGTATCTTTGTGCTGTTCATGGCGGATCATTGACAGGTTTCTCAAGGCGGAGCTGCTGCAGTGATGCATGAGTAGCTGTTATACTGCCGCCGCTGATCTGCGTAAAGAAGCTGCTTCGTCCCACTGCTGCAGATTCTCGTGTCCTGCAGCTGATCAAAGGATCTCGACCAGATCAAGGCAGCAGGTCCTTCATTGCACCAGCTCGACGTGCAGCTTGCAGCTGATCACAGAGGCTTGCTTCTTCGTGAGTTCAAACGAGAGCCTGCAGCCTGCTGCTCCATGGCGGACAGATACAACAACATCTTCGCCACCATCAACAGCCTGGTAAAGTGCTCTGGGATACATCTTCATACCCCGCGAAGATCCTTGAGGGTCGAGTACTTGTGTTGTATCCGGATGATCCGTCTTTGCAGGATATTATTCTCTAGTCTCCACTTGCTTGCATCGATTCTGTGTCGTTGTAGAGTTGCACAGCTTGGATGTTTCTCCTGCTGCAAAGTAGTTGTAATCCCAGTGTTGCAGAAACGGTTCTGAACGTATGCATCGTGGCATCAGAACATGCTTAAAGACATGATGATTTGCTGCTATTAGAAATGTGTGGATCTCGCGGGTAGCTAGCTAGCTGTGGATCAAAACGTCGGTAGTCGGGATCTGTTTGAACCTTGGGGGTTTTTTGCTCTCATCAAGGGTCTCAACGCGGCTCGACAGTCGGCGGTCGATGGAGCTGCAGCTGGGTGTCTGTGCGGAGTCGAGTCTCCTCAATATTCCGCATCCGAGCTGATTCAGCTGCGTGCCGGAGGAGGAGGCGCCGCCGATTTTTATAACAGTCGAAGGCCACTGAATTGCAATGATCGTGGTTCTGACGGAAGCCTTGACAACGACGATGAAGAAGGTACTGCACGTCTAGTATACTCTTGCATGCAGTTGTCGGAGTTCATTAGCAGCTTGAGCTTGCCTTGATTCCTAGAGAAACTAGAACTGCTGGGAGCTAGGGTCGATGATCAGACTAGCCATGATCCGGTAGCTTTAGGAATCTCCCTGTACAGCAATGTTCTTCCTCAGCAATTTTCTTTGAGCTCGATGCACGAGTGCTGGTGGCTGCAGGGTCAAGCCAGAAGCTGAGGTTCTCGAAGCCGCAATTGAGGTTGCTGGAGCACACCTTCCAGACACTCCAACGGCCCAATTGTTACCAGAAAGCTGATCTTGCTCGGGAGCTGGGAGTTCAACCCAGGCAAGTGGATATCTGGTTCCAGAACCGCCGAGCTCGCGGCAAAGCCAAGGCCACTGACTCCGACTGCGACGTCCTGAGACAACGTTGTCAAGATCTGATTGCCGAGAACCATCACCTGAACCTTCTCATCCAGGTACTCCCAAGATAAACTGCTTGTTTTTGCAAGTGATTCTTTTGCGTACACCCCATAACACATGCATGATGCAGGTTCCTATAAGATTGATTTTCTGTTTGCAGAACGAGAGAATGAGCCACGAATCGGTGCTCTATAATTATGGCCGATCACCCGCGTCAACTCATGATCAAGCTGCTGGTACTACTGTCGAGAGTCGATCGGGTCCCGCAGTGCAAATCCAAATGCTCCTGTGCAATTCTTGCAAGAAACTGAAAACCTTCCCTCCTGCTAGTTAGCAACTATAAGTCGAATCAGTTAACATCTTGCACACCCAAGAACTGCTGCAGCTTCTTCATAGCAAGCTTCTAGAGATCAGCAGCTGTTCTAGAAAATTAGATTGGGAACTGCAGATCTTCTTCTAGAATCATCTCTTGGGCTAGCAATCTTCTGAACTTAGAGATCAGCTCAAGTGGGTACATACGCAACAGCTAGACCCATCATCGTCATCATCATCATCAGCTCAACTTTGTTCTTGATCATTTTACCAGCTTCTTCATGACATCTCCACTAGCTGCTATTTCCTGAATACCGATAATATCTTGTTGCAAATCTGTCGTTGAAAAGTATCCCTATGAGTACTGCAGCAGACACAAACATCATCCGACAATTATAAAACCCTCGCTCTGCCCATGCATGCATGCGCTGTAGCGCACCTTGATGTCATCAGCATCATTGTCTTTGACTTCACAAAATTATTACATATAATATATAAATATCGCTACAGATCATCTGTTAGATAAACACAATATGGAGAGGTGGTGTAGTCTGAGTGTCATGCAGCATGCTGCATGAGATCTTCTTCATCTTCTGCACAGAGAATCGATCACTTGAAGACGACTTAAGAACTACAGAGAATTTGTAGTCAAAGAAACTTGCCCATAATGTCGATCACTGGATGAGTCTAGACCTGCTTGCATCATCAATAGGTCCCAATCAGCTGCTCATGGTTGAAGAACTGAGACAAGGCATCATCATCAACATCATTATCATCATCTTCATCACTATCATCATCATAGTGGTGAAGCAGACTTGAAGCATGTGTTGTCACCCATGTTGCCAGATGATTTTGCTTCAACCCTAAAGCTTCTTAAAATTCATGTGCATGAAATTGCATGTCAGTTCATGGCTTACTCTTCCTTCCAGAACATCCAATGAGTAGTAATAGCATGTCAATTCCCCAACTCTTTTTTTTGAGACAGACTTAGTGAATCAGTAATAAATAAAGAGTCAGTACTGCACATAGATCAGCTATTTATAAACTATAAACTGGACTGAATTTTGATCATGGAATTTGCATAGTGAGTAAGTACCAGCACAGCAGCAGCACATCATGTCAACTAGTGGAAGCAAATTAGAATATCAATAAAATGCTACAGCTTCTGCACTAGACACTGCCTAAGACAATCTTTGTCTATTCTAAATCTAAGAAAATCTTAGGTTTTTTTGGGGGTGTCAAATAAGTGGATTTTTGAGGTTTTCTATTGCCTCCATGTTTTGGGAAAAAAATTGAGAGAATTAATCGCCAGATTTTTCAATATCATGTTCAAGTAGGTTGCCAAAAATATGGAAGGATGCATATATACTTTTTCTACTTTCACATTTCCTTTATAGTCAAATTTGGCTAAACCTTTTACCGGATGATCATCACCTTAGCTGTGTCACAAAAAAATTCTTGAAATAAAAACTAGACTGCTCATGGGATTGATCTTAAATACATTATGGAGAATTGATCAATGCTCAATTCCAGTGCTTTAAATTGCTGTTCTGAAAATCGACTCAATAATGTTGGTTGTATTATAATTTCTCCATCATCAAGTGTGGATCAATTTGTTGTCCCAATTTAATTGTACAGGATTTTTGCCAGCAGCTGCTTTTAATGGTGCTGCTGTAAAAATAAACTCTTAAGAAACTCACAACCACTGTTGTCTATTACAGAACCCATCTTTGTAATAACACACTTTAATATGGCAATTAATCCCATCAAGCTGATGAATCAGCATCCCACCACTGCATCCATCATGCATGATGGATGGTGTGAGGACAGGGAAACACTTTTTCATTGTATTCTTGTCTGGTTGCTAATTCTGTCAGTCGGCCATATATATATATATATATATATATATTCACTAACCATCCACATGCATCTACCTACCTAGTAGTCACCAAGTGCCTTACCTACTTATGCTTACTTACATGGTAGTCACCAAGTGACTTACATACTTCATTGTTGTGTTTTTCAAATTTTTGAGGTAGGTGGGTTGCTGATCATTCACAAGATGACTTAGCAAAATTAGGCCTACATGTTAAAGAAAATTTAGGATTCCTCATATATTTTTACAAGAAGTTAGAACCTATTGTCTAAATATAATGATTTCAGATTTTTTTTTCTCATAATGTGGTGACTTGTGCCAGTATTTTCCACCAAAAAAAGGACTTTATATCATCGGCACCTTCACCTTATTTTGTCACCTAGATGCGAAAATTCATAGGAAAAAATAAAAGGATTGCTACTTACCTATGATACTCACCCACTTACACAAGTAGTAACCAGTCGCCTAAGTAGTGTGAGGTGAAATACACAGGTTTGCTGGATAGATTACCGAGGTGGAACTTTGCTAACTCAGTTGTGGTTCTGTTACAGTTCATCCAAATGGGTCATAACAGGTTTCCTGTTATTCCTGGAGGTGTACTGGTGGGTGCTAGGTCACATATTAATCCCCATCAAGACACACAATTCATTGTGAAAACAAAAAGCTTATAATTAATAACCAAGACCTAAATATTTGAAATGGGTTTGCAGCTGCAATGCAACCTACAAGCTTATAAGAGTTATTAGCTACCTGAGATCATTTACCTATAGCTATAGCCTAGTATGTAACTTCAAGAAGAGTTTATAATTCGAGTTGGTGAACATCCAGAGTATTATAAAGTCTTGAATAATAAGAGCAAATTATGGATGAGAGCCTTTCTCCTCGTGGATGAGAAGATGCCACTGAAGAATTAGTATTAGAGAATAGAGAGCAGCTCCAACATAACTTAATTATAAGTGATCCGGCAGAGAGTTTGGAGCAGCCTTGTTTCTAAACTGGCGAAAAATATAGCCAGAAAGCACTATTTATTGTAGTCATTTCTTTTTTTGTTAAAAGGAATACTCAAGATTTTCTCCTAAATTTCAACTGGTGATTTGAAGGAGCCAGAAAGTGGTTGCATTGGTTTTCCCTGTCGCCTTATTATTCCTCTTCTCATTCCTCTAGGTCGCCTAATTTATTTTATTTCGTTTCATTTCATTTCCTGCTGCTTCAATATTAATGGGCAGTCAGATCTACTCTGTCATTAATTAGCCTGAGGATTGATTTCATTTTTAAAACTAAATTTTGACATGTGTTACCATATTTTAATTTCAGTTCGAAAAAATAAAGGGTCGCCAGTTCTTCTCTGTTCTTACACTCTTGGGAACCACCGTAGCTTTAAATTAAAAAAATAAAATAAAAAAACTCCTAAGAAAACACTGGATTGGATACAGAAGACTAGAGCCATATTGATAACAATTTTGTCCAGAGTTTTGCAGAGTTTGTAATAATTTGAGAAGTTGGCAATAACTGTAGTTGGGGATGCAAAAGGAGGAGCCTGCAAAAGAGAGGAAAAGAAAAGTGGAGACACAACCCCCCCCTTCCTCCTCCTGCCCTTGCCTCCTCCAAATCATTGGTTCTCTGTTGTTGGTCTTTCAATGGAAACTTCACTGTCCAAACATTAAATGAATGCAGCAGCCACAGAAAAGAGAGCATTGAATGGAATCCCAAGTGCAAACTTGCAAATGTGTGGTTTTTATAATAACTTATTAGTGCAGGAAGAAAGGTTTTTTTTGTTTCTTTTTTTTTGGGGTTTTGGAATGTGTTGTTATAAGAAAAAACCCAATAGATGAACCAGGACTTTAGTGTGACTTCATTAGCTATGTACCAGTGCATATAAAATCTGTTAAAAGTCAAAGGACAAAAGCTTAGCTTGCTACCAGAAGTGCAGTACATTACTTGTGAAAATGTTTTCACTATTGAAGACTCTCGTCCCTCTCGAGTGTGACAAATTATGCAAGTTATTTAAGTTCATATGGAATTGGATCCATCTTAAGTGAGACAAATGCAAGTGAATTTAAGACACACATAAATTGGATCCATCTTAAGTGAGATAAATGCAACAGATTTTCAGAGACAAACAAATTTGGGTCCATCTTTCAGTGAGAGAATGCCACTCATCTCATAAACCACTATAATACTACATAGCAGTTGTCAAAGGCAATACTGTAGTAGGCTTGTCCTCCATGCACTAGTGTCTTGGTCTTTTTATGTTACTGATCTGGTTGCACTGTCACATTTATCATGTGAAATACCATCCCATTGTTTTCACTGGTATGATAATTTAGTGAAATAGAACACCCATGTTCTGTTGTAATATGGGTTTTCTGTGTAGTGTAACGCCCTGGGCCGAGGGCATTGCATATCATAAAAATCAACCAGATTTTTATCTTGTTTATTTATTTACCATCATACCTGGTGGGTACCACACGGGCATGATAAAAAAATTTCACAAAAGTAACCCAGGCATTTTTGAAAAGTGAAACACTTGCCTATATGGATGTTTCACTTTTTGAAATGCTTGCTTGCAGTTGACATCTGATTATGTCAGGTAATACATCTCCATTTACACTACCAAAAAAAATAGGAAGTTTTTATATTTTTATATTCTTATTCTCATTATGAGAAAACTTGTTCAATATAACTAAAAACTGTTCGACGCAATTAGATTACAATTAAATAAACAAATTGTAAAAGACATGATTTTCTCATGGTGTCTTTTTACTCATCAAACCAAACAATTTTACAATTTGTTGTGCGCTCTAAAAAGTAATGTAGCCTTAACACAAAACTATTTGGCAGCCAAACAGCTTTACAATTTGTTCTAAGCTGTGAAAAGTAATGCAGCCTTAACACAAAACTATTCAGCAGCTTGTTACAACAAGGTTTTCTGAAGTAAAGTTAGAAAGCATGTAGCTCATCGAAAGCTGCAAATATGGTCAACAGGGCATTGACGAAATGAAGTGGTGGCATGAGTGCTCAACATGGAATTTTTTCTGTGAAATGTCATCAAACCTCATCTGTATAAAAGTAATGCACACACATACTCTTTGTCTCTCTCATATGTTAGATTTGGTTCCCCCATTTTGGCAGGATTATCTCTCTCCAGAAATCTAATTTAGAGAACAAAAACTGACTGATGACCACACCATGGAAACTCCAAGCACCATACCAGTGTTGGTTGGTTGTTGAGTTTCGACTCTGTCATCAACCCAGTTCTCAACCCGGTTATTAATAAGTTATCACTCAGTTTTTTAATAATCAGATAATAACCTAACTACATGGTATAGAATTTGCAAAACCTAATAACCTGCCTGGATGAATTGGTTATCATTCAGGTAGGTTATCAATCCTAAAACACTAAACATTTGTTGATTAAAAAGAAAATTTAGTTTTAATTTTAAAAAAATCTTATAACAGTACAACCAGCAGGTTAATTGGTGGTTATAAACTGAATATTCATAACCTAACTGAATATCCACTGTGAATATTCGGTTTATAACCACCAATTATATTGATAATATTGATAACCTAACTGGCACTCAATTTTAGATAAAAATAACCTACCTGGTGACTATGAAAAAATCAAGAACTGGCCAACACTGCTCCATATATACCGGCCAGCCAGCAAGTTTCATCAAAGGTGAAACCCGCAATTGAAACCCATTGAGAAGCGGTGTATGGAGTCCATCATAGCACAAAGATCATTTATGGAAGTTTTCCTAAAGTGTGTGGTTATTGGGCACCATAGGTTTGTGGCTCCTGCCCCTCCAACCTTAGGTTAATTATTTATGTCATGCAAAACTAATTAGCTTGAGAAGGCTGGGTGCTACATTGTGTGTGTGTGTGTGTGTGTGTGTGTGTGTGTGTCTCTCTCTCTCTCTCTCTCTGTGCATGTGTAAATCTAAGTAGAAGACAAACAAATATGCATATGGTATCATGAGCTTTCAATATGTGACTATAAAACCCACTTGACGGTTGTGGTTATAACTAGGTTGATTATTTTGAACTTAGTTTAATTATAAACAGACTCCTTGGAATGTCTTGGATCTCCTTTTGTACTCTAATCCAATTAACTAGGTGATGCCACATTGGGAAGCACTTAGGCATGATTGTTGAATTTTGTTGTTTCATGGCTTAATTTTTTTAATAATGTAAGCATTGATAGGTGGTGTAATGTCCTTGGGGAATAAAGGAACTGAATGTACCAGCAATATAAATTTATCGTGCTCCACACTTCAAAATAATGCTAAGGGTACCTCTATTTAATATGCTACACAAAAGTCTTCACCAAAGGGCATTGGCATTCACCCCTAGGTAACTTGTTGAAACTTGAAATGGGCCCTAAATTCCAATGTAGATGGTACTACCCACTAGGCCCCTCATAACATCAAAGAAAGACAAGGGTGGGTATAACATTGTTGGGATGTAAGTTTTGATGATCATGATGATACCTGGGTTTATAGGTTATACCCATTGATAGGCAATTAGTCAAATTGGCTAATAAACAGAAAAACCAATCGGTATCCAAGATACCAACAACCATGGAAAAAAATTCAACCACATATTGAGAACCAGGGGAACAATAAGAAATCTTCCACCTAGGCACATATTGGTGGTATCGAAAAACTGGAAGCATCAAACACAAGAAATAATTATGTCTTGAGGATTTAAATGATTGTCTTATTCCATAAAACATCTATTTACAAAGGAAGGTTGTTTGTTTGTTTTCTATGTCACATTAAGATCTTCCAAACCATGGTGCATCTTGTCACTCTTGGTTTTGTAGTAAAGCCCTCAATGAGTAAAGGTGGATCAAGTTGGTTTCATATTGTTTCCGAGTACAGCAGAGAAGTTATGAACTATTGAACAATTTTTTCACTGAAAATTCATTTAAACTAAAACAAAAATTACAGGCAAATTTGGGTGTGCTCTCGATATTGTTGGAAAGCCGTCGTTGAGTAAAATTTAAAGAAGGTGAATTGGAACTTTTTAGACCTAAGGTCCAGGAGATATTTAATTTTCAGTTTTCTTCATTGGAAAAGTAATTAAATTACCAAAAAATCAATGAATGAGTCAAAGAACATATCCAGAACCATCAATTCTTTACTGAATCTTCATGAGACCCTCCAGTTCTTTGAATTTTCTTTTGAAAACCCAGAACTGAAATTATTTCTCCCTGAAAATTTTCAGAAAAACTGAAACTGGAGGTAATTCTTTCATTTTTAAATTTTTTTCAAAAAACCAGAACCAGAGGCAATTAGAAAATAATCAAAGATCAGTCCCAACACTAATCCCAATCCTCACGTATTACACCTCAGATTAGCAAAATATATATATATAAACGTTACCAAGCAAGTTAATTAAGTACTAGTACTTAACCAGCAATATTATATGAGACATGTTTGAACTTTGAATTCACCCACACACCATCAATCAACTACACCTATCCTTTTGGGACACTGCAAATCCTATGATGTCCCCTTCTAGATCACTAGACCCAAAAATCAAAGAAACTGACTGAACTGATCATAAATGACATTGTGACACTGCCTGCTTCTGCAGTATTTATGGACTTAATTCGATAATTAAGAAGTGAGTTAGTTTGTGCACTAGGCTAGCAGAAGCTGGAATGAGGAAGAATGTCTTCCATACACTGACAAGCATTGTCTGCTTTAAGAAGTGGCACTGGGGAGTCACACCACCAGGCTTCTTGGTTTTTCACCAAATTCTTTCCCAGCCCCAAAATGTGCTCACAGCTTTACAGACTTCTTAAGGAGATCTGGTATCCAGTCTCCACCTCAGTTCAACTGCATCAGGTTCCAGTTCCCTAGCTTACCATGGTGGTTAGCTCAGTTGCTATTTTATTAGCTATCTACTTTCTACGTAGTGTGTACAAAAGGCCATTTAAACCTAGTATGTATAAAGTATAAACCAGTGTTGGCAGGTTCCTCAGTTTGCAGTGCCAGGCTTTGGGTTCAGGTTCTTGTGACCTGGATCCAAATCAGCACTGTTTTGGTGGAAGCCAGCACAAAAAGAAGACCATGGAATTAGCCTTTTGTTGGAATTGGAATCGAAATCAAAATTGCAAAAAAACAAATTTTAAATAGTCCTTGAAGTTCTTTAAATAAGGAAATTTAACTTTTTAAAAGATGTTCATGAGTAGGCTAAAGTTTATAAGTGATTAGATTTAACTAATTGTAAAACTTTGTGTCTATACAATCTCCAATCTCTAATTTGTTATAGAACATCATACCTTTACAATTTGCAATCTTGAAAAGTGTATTATATATATATATATATATATATATATATATATATATATAGATGAAACTAGACCCAATTTCTTAGTCAAGCTCAAAGGTTCTTGAATTTGAAAAAGCCAAAATCTGAATCATAAGGTTTAAATGTTCGGAGAATTGGGCTCAAACTCGTACCAAAAGAATCTAACAAAACTTTGAAGTGTCAAAATTGAGACCACAAGTTCCTATAAACACAAAGAACCAATGAACACTAGTACAAACCACCTATTTCTTGTTCATTATATTTCATTATTGTTAGGCACAAAATTAACGTATCCCTAACATCTTACCTTGAGTCATTTCCCCTTGGCCCTTGAAGAACATACAAGAGATGTCACAATTAGGTAATCATCCCTCTACCCCTTGCAAATATTCACTTTGGGTTAAACATTCATCTCACCCCCCCAACTAACCATTTAATCCCAAAATCCCCTCGTTTAATATAATAACATCATTGTAACAAAACGTACAAGGAGAAGTTGCAACGAAGTCATCTGAATCATTTTTTCCTTTATCATCTACCTAAGATAACATAACTAACATAAAATAAAGGTTTGGCTTTTTGTTGAATAAGATTTCTTTTCCCCCTTTAATTTATGTTCGACCCTTCCCTTGTCTAATCTAAACAACAACCTTTTTTTTTATTCACAACCCTTTTCCCCTTACTTCTATTATAACCAACTCTAAACCTAAACAAGTAAATCACAAAAAAAACACACATCATTCATTAAATGAAACAAAGCTTTCTTCAAATTAATCCTTCACACATCAAAAGAAAAGGAGGGTAGTTACACTAAAGTCTTTAGTTCCTAGCTACCGATCTTCTACTTCAACCAAGCTTTTACCCATGCCTTGCCAAACCCGTTCCTTTTTCTCTAAACAATCCTACCTTGCCCCCTTCTTTGCTCCTTTTAACTTCTACTCTTAACAACCTATACCTACTCAAGCTCTTTAAAAAACTCCTTTTCTTTCCACTTTCCTTTGTTTTAACACAAGAGGCCAGATCTTCCTTTTCACTCCTAGGTTAGACCGCCCTTTCTTTCTTTACCCACCTTCCTTTTCTACTCCTACCTTACTTAAGTATAACACCAATTTTTTGTACCTCTTCCTCCATTTGCCTTTGAATGGAACTACTCCTAGAGCCCTTGCTTGAACTTGAACAACTACCATCACCTACTTGTGATGCCTCCACCTCCATTGACCCAATTGTGTTGGTTAATTGGGTGTACCTTGAAAGTTCACCTCTTTAAAATGCAACAACTCTGTCACCTTACCTTTGACCTCTCATGATATGTCCAACCCCCTATCGGCCAAGATTTCACATCTTCATCATCACTCCCCACTCCCTCCCACCTCCTCACACAATATTCATCATTCTTGAAATGGGGGGAGCATTCAACAATGTCTCTTGCCCTTTTCAACTTTAAGAAGAAGTTACTATTGATGTCTTGACCTAACCTTAATGCCTAACACCTTCTTAAAAGCCACCTCCATTATGTTCGTATTTCCTTATCCAGTATACTTGGCCGATCTAACTAAGGACAAAGTAACCTTGCTTTAATTTAATCCAATTATCCTACCACTCACATTATCCTATCCAAGCTACCCAACCCTTGGTAATCCATTTGGGATATTATCAAACATATTACCTTATCCCATGAACATTAGGTTGACCCTTAAATTTGTTTAGTTAATTTACATACTTTTAACCAAAATTGGATCAAGCTAATTGGGGCCCAACAATTATTAATTACAAAAAATGGTTAAAAAGGTGAATTTTTATATTATTTATTTATCAAAAATTATGATTATTAGATTGTTACATGGTGAATGGTAGAGATTAAATAAGGAAAATGTGACTAGGAGAATGGTAGAAATTCAATATTGGATAGATGAAGACATTTCATTAGTTTGAAAATTCAAATTACTTTTGGAATGAAAAGATTTAGGATGTAGTTTTGGAAGTTGATGATTTTTGAGAGATTGTTTTTTCAGAGAAAACTTAAAGAATTGCTAAAAAATAAAATAGAGACACAATGAGTAGTTTAAATTTTTGTTGGATTTTGAGCCATAGATTTTCTTGTTTTTCATTTTGGATTTCTACACTTTATACTATAGATGTTGGATATATTTAAATTTGAATTAAAAAAACAGTAAAATATTAATGAAAATACATGAAAATACTCTAAAATTGTTGTGTATTTCTACCTGAATTATGAATCTTGATCATAGATTTTAATTATTAAGGATAATAGAGAAGCTAAAAATTAAAGAAACAGAAATTGTAATAAGAAAAAGGTGTGAATACTATTTACAAAAGAATTAAAATGAATATAACCATAGATTGTGAATGTTGTAAGTACTTTCAAAAATATAATTTGTATTGTTTTATTAGTAGGCAGAAAACAATTCTAGGTAGAATCTATGCCTACCATAGATAGATTAAATAACCAAAATAACCATTTTTGTGTAGTTCTTAGGTTTTAAAAAAAACCTTTAGTTTCAGTTCTTTTTAACAAATTGATTTTGGTTTTGTTTCAGTATTTTTTTCCAAAATGGGTACTAGCTTGTTTTAATTTCAAATTTTTATTTCAAGTGGCGATTTTGATTCCGATTGTTTTTTTAATCTCAAAGTATGTCAATCTCTATTTTAACTTTGCCAAAATCAAAAAGTTCAAATGCAAAGTGGCATAACAAGGAAGAAACCCAAAAAACATGGAAAGGGCAATTCTTTTGTGTACATGTCATATCCAATTCCTAAGGCACAAGCCATTTCAAAATCACTTCAAGGTTTATGACAACCGAAAACAAAAAATTGAATAGTACATCAATTTTACATGCATCAAATTTGAAGAAAAAAAACTTGAAAAATGCAAATAAAGAAAACTAAAATTTACCTAAATCTTATTGTTGCCATCCTTCAAGTCCAAAAGCCCAAGTGATACAATTACATCTTCATTTTCATCCATTAGAATTTCTTCCATCTCCATGAATTTATCCATAGATGACAAACCACCAACATGTTCATATTTATCCATGGCTAGAAAACCCTAACACAAACATGATTAGGTCAATTTTTGTAGATGTTTATAACCATTTCAAGATTGTCCATGCCCAATTAATAGCTTTTTAGATTTGTGCAAATACCTACAATGTTGAAAATATTTTTTGTTTCAATCTAAGAGTCAACAATCTTGAACACTTGTCAAATTACAAATCCAACATAAGAAATGTTTTGTTTGTGGGCTTTCCACCATGGCAATGGATCTTGGCACTCCTTTTCAATGATTTTCTATATCCTAAAATGGTTCAATTGTTCTTTCACAATTGATAAGGCCATGTCCTCGTTAATTTCCATGAGATCATAACATACTTGTGGATTTAATAGTTTGGGATGCAGAGCTTTTTCACTTATTTTAGTTGGATTCAAAAACTTATATGCACAAACAAAGAGCAAGAACAATACTTGTCTATCATCTTCATTTACAACCCAAATAGCCCTATCCTTGCCAACATATTGAATGATCAATCCCAAACCCTTGTAATGGAATCTAACATCATTGCCAACATATTGTGAGTTTTGTAAGTTTGGAAAAAAACATCAATGAAAGGAAAGGATCCATAACTTGTACCACCTATTTTTGCATGTGTTGTTTTAAGACTTGAAGCTCACCATCAAAGTCATGGGTATCATTGGAAACAAGTGTCAAGGAATCTGGCACTTATATTTGACATCCAAATGATATGGGCACAATGCAAGCATAAGAAAGAAGCCAATAACCTTAGCTTTGGTTCAACACACATTGTTGAACCATAGGACCCATAGTATTTGCAATAATTTGGGCTATAGCCCAAACTTGTGGACTTGGCACATGACCTTGAAGTGTCAATGAATGTTGACTCTCATAACAAAAGGCAATTGTATGCTTGAATTCCAAAAAAATTGGAACAAAATGATTTGGGAACAAAACCAAATTTTGATTAAAACTTTGAGCTTCCATGGGTGTGCACTCCAACAGCCATTCATGCCTTGTGCCATTGTGCCACTTCAAACTTCTTTTGGTCCATGTGATAGTTTTCTACAAAATGGATTGTGTTCCCTAATGGAAATAAAAGTTAGGTCATGACAAACTTTATAATCATGTACGGCATGTTGGCAACACTTAAACATAACATGTCCCCAACATGTCCCTAAAAATGATATTGCCAACCCCAACACTTCACATGAAAAAACAAAAGTCAATGCAATAGTCATGGTTGAAAATTACCTCCTTCATTTTTGACATAAGTAATAGCCTAAGCATTGAATCCATGATTTGCAAGTATTTCATTAACTTATAAAACCATGGCACAAAAAAATTGTTGCTTCAAAGAAGTCAATGGTTATATCACAAGGCTCCCACTTGTCATTCAAAAAATGCACAATGAAAACACATGTGTCCATTCTTGCTCTAAGAATCCACAAGTCAAAACTCATGGTGTAAGAATTACAAGACTTAAAGGTTTTCTATTTTTCCTTGGTCTTTTTTGCCATCCTAGACAAGTTCTCATTGACCATCGTTCACACGGATGGAAATATCATGAAGATTCTATTTCTAAATTAACATCCCAAAAAATGGAGCCTCGACAAAGATAATGACATTAATTCCTAAACCCATTGTTGTATAACATTTGTGGTTGTAAAATTTGTCATCGTTATTGTGCTTGTAACTACAATAGAAATTGATGGAAAACTACAACAATCAACCTTGATCAACAAAGGTTCAATGGGATAAAGTAGCTTTTCAAGAACAACCTTCAATTGCATCAAACTTTAAACCCTAAAAAACACAAAAAGGAGGGCAATGGCAATAGGCACAAATGAAGAAAAAAACAAAAAAATGAGAATGATGGTAATAGGTGCAAACTAGGAAAATAACATGAGAGTAAGGTAATGGCAACAAACACAAACCAAGAAAAGGGAGGATGACTTGTGCATGAGCGTAAAGCCTAAGCTTGGAGCTTTGAGCTTGGAACTTAAAACTTAATGTGATTATAATCCACATGTATAGATGAATATGTCCATAGATGAATGATTTCATATGGATGAATTTCATTTATTATTTGGATTAAATAAATAAGTCATCGGATGAAATTCATCCATGATTGGAAGATATATAAATTTTAAATCATTTATATCCATCTTCATTTGTTGTCCAAATATTAATATTTCAAACTTGAATGTCATTTAATAATGATGGATAATGAAATTGTGGTAGTAGGGAAAATATGATGATGGGATCATAATACTTTTTAAAATTTTGTTTAAAAAATCAATTTCATGCACAATGTTAAAAAATTTAAGAAATATTGTCAGTGAATGAATGTCACCCAACACCCCCACCCCCCCCCCCCCCCCCCCCCCCCCCCCCCCCCCCCCCCCCCCCCCCCCACCTCCCCCCCC
>Ga0116227_10005000_pt1 | contig 28373 bp, 23 predicted proteins | sample S1TSphgellanicum_FD_89693 | JGI IMG/M metagenome (GOLD analysis project Ga0116227, IMG submission 89693) | Host-associated microbial communities from peat moss isolated from Minnesota, USA - S1T2_Fb - Sphagnum magellanicum MG | ecosystem: Host-associated > Plants > Peat moss > Unclassified...
AATATTTTTTTTTTAAAAATTTTTAATTTTTTAAATTTTTTTTTTTTTTTTTTTTTCCCGAACAACAAAATTTTATGAATAAAATTTTTGATTCTATGTCTTTGAAATGAAATTTTCAAAATTAATTAATTAATTATTCAACCGACATGTGTTGAAGCTACCAAGGTACTACAATATTTGCAAATGAAAGCATGAAAAAGATACATATCATAGCCTAGAGAAGGAGGAGCTTCACCTTATCCTAGTTTGCATCTTACACAATTAACGATTTCTCATTAGTAAAAGCACATGAAAAAAATGATCATTAAACTCATTAATCATTTTTAAAGTGTTATTTTTTTTTTGAAAGAAACTCATCTTTAGTTTCTTTCATCTTGGAATTCATGGAACAAGGTCTTCAATTTCTACAAGATGTTGTCGTTTTGTACAAAGTCTTCATGTGCCATGTTCTCACTTCAAACAATGCATACCCATTTTTTTTAACTTGTTTTAAAGCTTGATATCTACTTTGTGTGCAAAGTTCAAACACATGTTTTCAATGATTATCTCTTTCACTCATTCTTCAAATGCATTTTGATTGACAATCTAAATGTTGTGTTAAAATAAACAACAAAATCATCACATCTACACACATTTGAAATATATATATATATCAATCCTTTTGAAGAAATCGCTTCTATCTTTTAACTTACCTCATTCTTACATCTAATAGACTCCAACTCTCCCCAATGAGGATAGGTAGTATATTAGATGCATCATGAGGTACAAAGCACTATTATTAAATAAGTTGTAAAACCAAATGTACATTATTGTCCATGCTATTGTTGCTAGCTTTTTTTTTTGAGTATTGTATTAATAGCCCAATCCAAACCCGATATCAAAATATTAGAATGCGCAAGTTCTATCCAACACACCTTATATTAAAGTTTAAGATTTTTATTTATTTTTAATAGCAATTCGAAAGTGAATATGTGCAAATGCCAACAAGGATAGTGTAAACAAGTACCATGGCATTTACAATTTTTGGAATGCTCTAGAAAAACTTTAATTTATTTCTATGACATAAATTAATTTTAAATTTGGATTTTTCTTTGAGAATAAGTTTGTTTTTATTTTGGGTGGTGTTTTTTCCTCACCAAATAAAAAATCAATTTATTATTGTAATGTAAACAATAAGCATCCCAAGAATGATTTTAAAATAAATCACAACTTCTTTCTAGAATTTGTCAAAAAACAACCCACCTTTTTATAAAATGCATACTATAGCAATAAAGAATAGAAATATAGTTAACCAACCTAAAATAGCTATCTTTCAAACTTTTTTTATAAAAAAAATCTTGTGATAGAATATTTCCTTTCCACACAAAAATTTGCAATAATGCAGAATTTTGCACAAAAAAATGTTAATTCTCCCCATTCAGAATCTATAAACCTAGACTAATATATGTGACAAACATTTAATGCATGTCAATTACCACCAAGTTTTTTTTTTAATTTCTCAAAATAGGTTCAGTACTAAGGATCCCCAAAAAGATCTAATAATGATTGGCAACAATTTATGAAGAACAATATAATATTTTCAAAAAACCTATTACAACACTAGTTATTGCATAGGTCTAAATATAGCAATTTGGAAAAAAAAACTGAAAAGTGGTTAGAAACAACTTCAAACCCATGAGTTTTTCATGAGAATTCACCAAAAAAACAATGATTACCACCAATGTTAATATAATATGAAAATTACCATATGAAAACTTGATTGTTTTTCTATTCTAACATGTATATGGGTTTAAATTAAAATTATAGAATTTGGTCTGAGTTTAAGTTGATGTTTTGCAAACCACATTTATAGGATAAAAATAATTTGATTTATTGTGATATAATATTAGAATATTGGATTATGACAATGTGTGCATTATTTATTGTCTCAAAACTTATCATGAGATAAATATAAACATGTATACAATTCATTTGTTGTTGAAAAATAGGTTTGCATCTTATTGAAAAGGAGGTGTGCCTTTCCAACACATATCATAGTGGAATGTACATGTTGAAAGAGTCAAAATTGTGATATAATATGCATATGGCCACACATATGAGCAATCAATTATTATATAACATTTTTTTAATTAATTTTATTTCAAATACTTACATACTTGCAACACAATTTACATATAATGCTAAACATCATTAAAGTTTGGTCAATCTAGTCAACGTGGAACTAATGTATAAGATATCCATGTTTCAATCAAAGTAACCCATGAACTTTTTTTTGTTATATAAAATTTTCCCAATTACTTTATTATTACCATATGATTCATCATACAACATATGAGTATGTAAACCAAATAACAAATTGTGTTGATTTTACTAATTTTTTTTGTTTGGATAATGTATCAAAAACATGGATTTGTGTTGGTAATGTTTTAACCTTTTGAGGATAGTTGAATCATTTTTGTTGTAGCTTTGGCCAAACATTGATTTTATCCTATGATCTAATTGGTGTATGTATTTTAAAGTGGCTTAATTTTTTGTAAAAAATAAGAGCACAAAAGTCCATTCTACAATGTTAAATTTCTGAATTTTTTTGGTATCATGGGTTCAATGGTAATAAAGTCCATGTACCAAAAGCAATAAAGTCCATATTAATAGGAGCCCACCTACATATTCCAAATATATGCATATCTAGAAAAACAAATTTGAAATTTGAAATTTGAAAACAATACAACTATGTTAGGGACTTATGAAAATATGGTTCAATTTGACCATTCAAAAATCATTTATTAGAATGTGACCATGATTTTTGAAAGAAGTCTTTCACATAAAATTTTATTATTTGATGTTACACCATATATTGAGTCACTACAAATAATTTGGAATGGAATTCAATATGAACTTTTTATTCTCTACCATTCCAGTCTATCAACCAATCCATAATTTTGCACTTCAAAAATCCATTGTGAAAGTGGGTGCACTTTTATTGAAAATAATTAATAGTTATTTTCATAATCAAGTTTTTTGTGTATAATCAATTTCAAATTCTTAATTTGATAAGTTTTATTATTCATTGAAGGTGTCCAAAGAGAGGGAACTCCAAAAAATGGGCATTATGACTCAAAAAGTGAGGCACCTATGGTTGGATGGAAATTAAGTCAAAAGATGGGCATTGTCATCTTGAATCTAGATTACATTTATAATTCAAGAATGAACAATCTATAAACTATATAACATTTATTAATTTGGGATTTGTAATTGTTTATCAATTTTCAAATAGAAGGCCAACCTATGATGTAGCATGTTTTATCACTTTGGGTTTCACAATACCACATTTGAGGGTCCAATTGTTTTTTAAATAGTATTAGTCCATCTCTTAAAAGGTAAAACACAATATTTTAAAAAGAGTTTGAAAGATTTTTAGGATTCAATTTCGTATTTTGTGACAAAAATTTATGACTTTCCATTACATTAATTAAAATTCTCCTTTCAAATGAGAAATAATGACAATCTATAAATGATGTGCCACATGCCATGTCCCATAGATGTCTAGTGGGTGAACTAAAATAGATTACACCAATCCTTAAAACATGTTAAATACTTGTAGCACATGGGTCAATTTGAAAAGTCCATTGTCAAAATTTTAATTAACTTTTAAGAATTCACTTCACAACTAGTTTTAATTATATTTATCTTCCACAAAGGTTGAATTATCATTTAGAAAATCAATAGAAGTTGAGTATTAATTAAACGTCATTCACAAATAAAGGTAGCATCACAAGTAACAACATGAATTATTACTTATGCTTCAACTTGCACATACACTATTAATAATTTGCCTGCATGGGATGCACACGCGACATGTTGTTCACAAGGTTATCACTAGTGGTAAGCCTAGTGATTAGTTTTTTTCAATTTTCAAGAAATTTATGAAATTCAAATATTCTTGTGCTTATTTTCAATTGTAACTTCTTCCTTTGAAACCTAAGGTGATAGCTTAACAAATTATAAGAAAATATCATTTCAACCATTTATCACAAGCTCCATTTATCATTATGTTTTAAGTTACATTTATTGCAAAGTGTGCACAAAGTTACAACAATGAAAAAGCTCCATCTTGTTTATGCATAGTTTTTTTAGAACTCCTCAATTTACATTCTCTTCCCTACATTAAACCATGCATCACAATTGGATGAATATTGTGACAAATAATTTGATGAACACTACAATGTCTACATGGAGTGCATCAATGTTTATGGGTAAGGTAGAAAAAGAGAATTGTTAAGAAACAAAAACCAATCATTTCAACAAAGACATTGAAATTATGAATAGAGTTCTAGCATTGATAATAAATAAAAACGCCTTTAGCACATGACTCAAAAATAGTTAATAAATCCAAAGGCACATATGGTTATTGTTGCACAAAAATGGAACAAAATCACAAAAGAGCTCTAGAAGCTCATTCATGTTAGGGAGCCAATAACTAAAAAAATGTGTAAAGTTGAGTGGAACAAATTAAATTTTAATATCAGGAAACTTGCAAATTACCCCAAAGGAATTAAACATAACCCATTGGTTTGGGAATTAACAATAGAACAGTGTAACAACAACCATTTACCTTGTTAATTCATTAATGAGAACTATGAGAATTTGAGACATTCCAAGGAGAACAAACAATTAGTGCACTTATTCATGTGACAAATTTACAAGTTGAAGGCAATGCAAATTATGTTGAGCCTACTTCAAAAATGAACACAAGAGATGAGGATTCTATAAAACCACATTCATTCATGCAAGATTTCATCAATAATGACAATGAAACACCTAAATAATGGGTGGTTGCAAGGTAGGGTGGTTTGTTTTTAATGTCACATTACAATTTTTTTTATAGAATAGCAAACATTTACCTACTATTAACATGCCATGAAATAAAAAATTCCAAATGTGTGATTAAATTTAGATGGTCAACTTGAATAAAAATACATCTATATTATATATATATAAACATATATGCACCAAATATGTAATAATGGACTTTTGAAGTTGAAAAATATGAATTGATTTTTTGTCCATGTCTCTTTATATGTGCAATTTTGTGTATAGTTTTCATTTGAGATATTTTATAATAACTCCATATATGATATTTTAAAGCAAAAGGACCATAGATGTAAAAGATTTGCTAGAAAAACTTTAACCAAAAACCAATTAAGGACTTTTGGATGGCCTAGAATGGGTCATATTTTTATTAATCCATATCATAGTCATTGTTTTATGAGTTTCATTTTTTTTCTCTTAACATGTATGATAAAGAGTTATTTAAAATAGCCTCTTTTTGTATGGACTTTTGACCATAGTGTAATTCCTAATTTAAATAATGATATCACATTAGAATGACATTTTAGCATGACATTATGGACTTTTAAGGAGTGGCGTATCTAGTGAATGAATCACCTTAGTTTACAACCACCCCAATGTTAAACAAAACAACAAAACAATGTTTAACCTATTGTGAATTTTACGAACATTATTAAATCTTCTGATAACCTTCAACATGGTGATGGCACTTATGTTAATCTTTCATATTCACAACATTTCATCATAATTATTATGTCAACATTTTGAATGTTATATTTGTACGACCTATTTGATAATTTCCAACAACTCATGTCATGCCCCTAGAAACACAAGTCTTGAACATAAACATGTCATTATAATTTTGCCAGTGATTGAAACAGTAACAAAAATAATAAAGAACTTATTGAAACAATAGATATAACCAGCATAGTGTAATTACAAATACAAAAACATCATATTGCGATCCATAAACACAATGTTAATGATCAATTATGGAACTTCAAGTAGATAAACAAGATCCACAAAACAAATATAGAAATGGTGAATGTTTTTTCAAACCTTAACAATGCAATGTGTTATGTGTTCATCCAAAATAAATTTCAAATGTTTACACCTCTAAACTTTACTTTAAACTCATTAGGAAAAAAAACATGTATAATACGAAGAAATGAAAGCATGATAAGGTGGACCAAAATGGGTAGTTGAAAGTTCATTTTGGAGGTCCAAATCTAATGATTTTCAATCAAAACATATAAATGATGTTGAAGTTCACATTTTTTTCCATTTCAAGTTCATACCACCCTAACTTAGACCTTTTTTTAAACACCTTTAAAAATATAGGCCTTAGAAAATTTTATTTAAATATTTAAATAGAATTTACAATCTTGAAATCTTCATTTTGAATCATAGACATAATGAAAGACTTTTTTTCTTACTTGATTCTTTCATTTTAAATGTTATGATACTTCAACATGTGTGATTATAGAAAGTTGTAGGCATGTTTCCAACTCCATTAGAAGCAAAAAGTTCATAACCATAATACTTTGATTTATGACATTGGATGTGTGCTACATTACAAAATTCATTTTTTTATTGAATATGATGTTTTTAATGTAAATTTCAGATTTGGGAGGAAATGAAACACAACTTTTAGTTTATCATGTCATTTTTGTTAAGTTTTTCAAATGTGTTTGAGTTGTATATAATAAATTTTGACTAACCCAAAAAAAATGTTACTATGATTTCCAAAAAAAGTCCATTGTAATGTGATTTCACCCAAAAGATGGGCTATTGACATAATGAACATGAAGATAATTTGGATTGCTCAAATTGTTAAACAAAGCTCAAATTTCTAGTTAGGTCTAAAATAGAACAATCATTATATTTTGCAAATATAGATCAAGATGCAAAATGTCTATGCAGTTCTTTGTGTGGTCTAGTACCAAAATACTACTTAAGAATAAAATGTCGATGTGATTGTGAAACCTCAACACCCTACAACTCTAGTTCTACTTCATTCTTCTTTTTAAAATTGTTCATTATTTATTTCATAACTAAAAACTTGCTACACACTAAAAAAATGCTAATGTTTTCAACTTTTAATTGAAGCATCAATGTTTCAAGGTCAAATTCTTTCCCATCAAGGATTGTGTTGTACAATATGCAATAGCAAATTAAACTGTGAAGTGGAAAAAAAAACATGCAAGTTTGTTTTCGAAACAGTTCTTTAATTTTTTTTGAAACATATTGAATGTATTTCTTGTGATGTTCCTTCCTCGATATAATTGTTTGTTGTACAACACTTGTCAAGGAAGAAACAATGATATGACTTGGAGAAGATTCAAAGATTTGATAAATAAGGAATTTAATAATGAATAAAAATAAAATGATTTTATTGCTTGAACAAGGCATGATGCAAGTTAAATATGAAATGAACTAAAATTATCAAGCCACAACTTGTGTTGGTGAGATTGAAAGGTGGTGCATTTTGAAACCTTTTATTATAATATTTAACAGAACTATTTAGAAAATCATCAACCTTCTAAAAAGATTCACCAACTAAATTTTTTAATTATTTTTTTGATATTATACTTTAAAAAAAATTTGTCGACCATGTCTTTTAGAAACCTTCATCAATTATTCTTTTTAAATAAGGTTTTTAATTACATCTTTTAAATACTTCCAAACATATTTTTCAAGGAACTTTTTAAAAACTTCTAAACATATTTTTCATGGATTTTTTTGGAAACTTTTTAAAATATTTCTTAAAGATCTTTATATAAAATTCCAGAAACATCTTTTATAGTTGATTGTTCATGGCAACACCTCTAATATAGTGTGTCACACATTACCAATTTGTTTGTGAAGAATCATCAACCAAGGTAACCAAGGTAACAAAGGATATCCTTTGTCACCTAGGATGTAAACTCTAATATTATCTTCACTTTTAGCCAATTAAAACAAATCACCATGCTTAGCCTTCTAATATAAGTTTGAAAGTTACAAGACGTGTGCATCATTCATTAAACTAAACATACCAACAAAAACATCTTGAACATTTTTTTAATAGTCAACAAGACCTATAATTATATGTTGTACATTTTTAATTTTTAAATATGTATTGAAGTGACATCAATCACACCATGGACAATTACTAAACCATAGAAGTTTTTAAAATCATTCATCACATCCTTCAAGTCCTTCATACCATTTTATTTGACTCTTGAAAACAACATTCATTGACTACACAAATTTTCACAAAACTAAACATATAATTGCATTATTTATGGCCAACATCTTATTGCAATGAAAAAATTCCACCCTATGAGCAAGCTTATATAATGAACATGCCAAACAAATTCCAACATGCACTACACACCTGTAACACGTATCCTTTCTTTCACCAAGTGCTTTAGTTTCTTAGTTAGTTGAAACACGAAAGCTTCAACTTTAAAGTGTTTGATCCATCTTGAGTCATTAGAAAATGGGAATACCAAGTGATAGACATGATTTGACCCAATCACCAAGGTCCTGACTAAACAACATCTTGTAAATGAAAAATAAATTCTTTTGATGGAGAACCAAATAATTCAACATTGTATGGAAGGAAGTTTCACATTTGGAACAAGATTTGGAATTTGAAAATTTGTAAATAGGTGGTAGTTAACCTAACCTAGCCTGCTTAATTTAACCTACCTAATTATGTTAATCTAACCTAATTAATCCCTTAAGCATGCACATAGGTTACAAGTATAAGGAATTGAACCTCTCACCCTAACAATGATAAACCAAATCTTTACCAATCAATTACACCACCAAAAAATGACAAGAGATTATCAAGTTTTTTATTTCACATGTTATTTAAATAAATAAGATTAGGTAAATAATAAATAGGATGGAGGTAAGTAGGTAGAAGATGTGAAAGGTAAGTACATAAGTATGTAGGGGGTAGGAGATAAATAGGTAGGTATAGGTACAAAATCAAGTAGGTAGACCTAAGGATATAAATACACAAACCTAGGTAGACCTATCCTAGGTAGGTAAATGAACCTAGGTATAAAATATGTAAACTTAGGTAAAGTTAAGTAGATAGGTAAATAAAACATGTTATTTACTTAGCCTAGGTAGTACTTATGTAAGTAGATAGGCCTAGACAAAGGTGGTCAAGTTTTTTTTTCAACTTGACTTGATTTTCAATTTGATAGATAATCAAATAAATCATTTAAACAAATTCATTAGTCAAAAGATACATATGTCATTTAAGCCTCAGGCTTATAATCAAAATGAAAATGAACATTAATGGAAGGTGGACAAAACAATCAACTTGAATACTTTAAAAAAATTGAATTATAATAGTGAAATAAATCCTTTAGAACTACCAAAAGAGTTGGAGAAGATGGAACCCTCAATTGTTAAATAAATAGTTGGTCGGTAGGTTAAGTTGTTGATATTTTTCTTAACAAAAATCGAGAGAGAAAATTGATGAAGCTTTGAAATGAGAAAAAAGAAAATGAAACTAATAAGCTTGTGTTGGTTTTTTTGTTGTTAGAACTTGTAATAACATTGACCTTTCTTGAATGGCAACAACGAGACAAAGGTTCTTACTTTTTAAAACTAAAGGTTAGGATTGTGTGTGAATGGTGGTAAACTTTGATGGTATCTAACTAGAAAAGTTAATTTAAAACAACATCTAACCTAACCCTAAAAAAATTCTTAACCTCTAATGATAATTTTTTATAAAAAAAATCATTGCAAGTACCTTACTTACATATGTGAACTACACTTTAGTTAGAAATTGCCACCAATTGCATTTTCATGAAGTGAAAAGGGGATTGAGTAATCTACATTTGAAATAATAAAAAAATCAATATTATTCTTTCTCATCAAGTTTGTGACTTTCTTATGTGCACACACATTCAATCATTGTTTGAAATATTGTGATGAAAGTAATAAACAAGACCCATTGAATGGGGACACATGAACCCACCTTTTTTGAGTGAGGGATTTGGGAAGGGATTGCCAAAAATAAATTGGGCTATCAATGGGAATGGCTGAATCTTTCCAAATTTTTTTTATTAGGAATTTTTGTTTGTAGCCAAAGTGGCTATCGTTCATAGGAAGATGTAGAAAAAGTGGCATTGATCCCATTGGAACATTTAGCCAAATCTGGCTATAAACCATATACGAAGTACAAATTTTTAATCATCTTTCTAAAACTAGTATCATCAAGGACCCTTAGACCCACGCCCTTAAGTGTGAAGCAAAACTCAGGCCGCCATAGCATTTTCCACTTTGTTTACTACACAAGATCGTTTGGATAAATTTCCATATCCAAATGCCTTTCATGTTTTGATTCCTTGGTCTTTTCTTGTCCAATATAAGCTCAAAATTGTTGAGCACGCCATTGAGTTGAATGTCCCATATAAGCTCAAGATTGAATGGCAAACTTGAGCTTGTATTGAATGTTCAACCCAATAGCATGCTCGACAATTTCATACCCATTGGTTGCTTTTCACCTGGCTGTCTGCTGATTGTAGTGTGGGACTTCAGATTGTGGAAATAAAGAGTTTGATATGAAGACTTACTTCATTACAGAAACAAGTCTTGAACTCATCATCCACAGAGCTGTCTCCGCATGTTTCACTTTGTTTACCTTTCTGCAGAGGGGAATTGAATTCCAATAAAGGGAATGACCCATGTCAGGAATCTTTTTAGTTGGTTTTCAAGTAGTCCACTCCCTCCTATTCCACATGGTACTTAGCAAAGAGGTTCTGAGGATTGGTCATAGCCTTGAATTCCAAGGCATTTCCACTGGTGTCCTTGAAGAACATTGTCCACTGCATGAAGATTAACACAACACAAAAATTGAGTCAATTTTTCACACTTGTGCACAATCTTTCTTTTCAACATGACAACAGGGACAACAAGATTCTGTAAGCTGAAAACTCTTACTTACAGAACCTAAACTTCCACCTTCCTGATCAAGAAACAAACTTGGAGGAAGCAGAGAAGCCCAAATGATAAGAACACTACCTGTTCCCCTGGTTGGCCTTTGAAGCGGATATGGGGCTCTATGATGAACTTGACACCTGCTGCTTGCACCCGTTCAGCCAAGGCCCCAAAGTCATCCACAGACATTGCTAGTCCAAAATGTGGCACTGGAACTGGGTCCCCATCTGTGGCAACAAGGAACAACCTATTTCTTTACCCAGTCCTTTCATTGCATTCCAATATTTGGATTCACTCCAATGACACAGATGCAATCAAAGTGATAAGAAATGAACCAAGGAGTTCAAAATTGGATGCATGAGTTGGAATTGTTGGCAGATCAGAATCTGATCCATTGTGAAAGTTGTCAACATTTGTGCATGCATCCATAAGGAAGCCAGTAATGTGTGCTTTGCAGAAACCAGAAACCAGGGGAAAAAGTTCTGAGTCTCTACCAACAGCATTGGCAGTGGTAGCAGCATTGTAGTTGCGCACCTCATGACACACCACCTGCTTCACAAATGCATTCACTAGTGACCAGACAAGACTCCCAGAGCCATCAACTCACCTCTGCACGACTGTTTTGGCCATGGACAGTTGCAGAAGCAATCAATTGCCATAAGTGTGCCCCAAATTCAACCTCTTGGTGTTGGCATTTTGCTTTCCAGCCACTGTGAATGTCAACCTCAGCAGATTGAAATTCTCTTTACCTTTTGAATTTTGCAACTTTCAAATTCACTACATTCTCAGTTTGATTTGATCATACTGGGGTGCATCATAAAATCATCCTGGAGCTGCAAGCATGGTATGCATGTGCAAGATTTCTGGAAGTCCTCAATTTGATCATACTTGGGTGCCATCGTAAACCCTACTCTTGGAGCTGCAAGTATGGTATATGTGTGCAATATTTCATGAAGAAAAGGGAGGGGATCAGCAAAGATACCTGGTGGCCAAACAAGTTGAAATCAACCCAAGTTTTTGCTGATCGACCTTCTGGACAACCCAAAACTCTGCAAAGAATTCAGCTAAAAAGGTTCATTAAGCAAACAGCTTCAGTGGTGTCATTGAGCTGTGAAGCTTTTTTGTGTGACACAAATACATGGCATGACATTCACAGGAAAGATCCTTGGGCGGCAGGCAGGCAGGGGTTCCACAGCATACATGTTGAGGGGAAAAAAATAAACATACCCCCCAAAGAATTCCCTAGCTGCTTCAATGTCATGCACAGGGATAGCCAGATGGAAAGGAGTTGAAGCCATGGTACTATTTTTCAAGCCCTCTTCTCTAGAATCTCCCTCATACCTGGAACTGCGAAACAAAGCAATTTTTTAAAAATACAATAATATATTTATTATATAAAGCAAACGAGCACCATGAATCCCAAGCATGAATTTCTTTCTGTCATGAAATTGAAACCTCAGCAACAACAGAAGAGATCGGACCTTAGCAGAAGAGATGAGATCTTAACCTTTGGGTAGAAGAAGCCGAGACGAGTATAGGGTTCAAACGCGTACTGCAATCGAGCTTGTAAGCTCCAGGAGCTTGACAGCGAAGAAAAAGAGGTTGAGATCCTCCTCCAAAGCGTGAGGACGACGAATAAGCTGGTAGAGAAGAAAATACTGCAACAAGCGAGACATGATATTGTGGAGAGGGAGTGGGAAAAGAACCACAATCTAAGAGGGAGTGCATCATTCCTCCTCCTGTTACTACCATCGCCATCCTCTTCTCTGCCAAAGATCCTCTTCCCTTCTCCTCTCCTGTCACTCCACACCTCACACACAAAAACAGTCCAAATACTCTTTCTTGTGCAGCAAACAAAGTGCGGCGAAGGAAACGTAGCAAAAGCAAAGCAAAGCAAGAGCTTTCAACCCTAAAAAATACCAAAGACCATCATCACCCACCTGCCTCTTTCTCTCTGGTTCCCAAAACTCTTTCTGACCCATTTGCTTTCAACCCAAATCTTGAAATCTTGAAGTTGTGGCATGCAAAAAGACATGCAAAGTGGAGTTGGATAGTACATATTATGTATGTGGAGTGAGGTGTTGAGATTCAGTACAGGAGTTCTGAGTGGGTAATCCTACAGTGTTTTTTTTTCACCTCTCAAAATTTTTGCCACTTTTTTATTGTGTCAAAAGTTTGTCATCACTTTGTTGTTGTTTGTAGACAAACTTTGGAAAGTTTTTTTTATAATTATTGTCAAATAATGCTAACTCTACCATGGGATTCTCATTGCCTACTACTACAAAAAAATGAAGAGAAAACACTGAACCTAATGTACTGAATCTCTTGAATTCTTTTAAAAGACATGTCAAGTGGAGAGTTCGTGAAATGTTACCATTTTGAGTATAGTAATTGCAAAGTATTACTCTTATTTACAATAGCAAATCAGTGCTAGATTTGCTATGCACCAAATCAAAATCAGATTACCGTATGTTTTGCTCGGGCAATTGTGAGGCAAAATTTTGCTTTGTTTATGAAACTGGAAAAAAACCATTTCATGTGCGTCCCCAAGGGTGATAGCTCAATAGTGTGATCTTGGTTTGATACAAGAAGGTCTGAATCCTAGGTAATAATAATAGGTCTATTTTTATATGAGGATTTTTGAAACATGACATTTTGGCCTGTGTTGAAACTTGAGATTAATTATAGAGTTGTAGTGTCTTGAAAGATTTTAGTTTCTTTTAGAGGATTTTTTGAAGATTCTATTTCTGCATGATGAAATGTTTGAGTTTTCATAATTCTTCTTTTGCCTTAAGATACTTCTTAATGTAAATGGCAAGGGCCACAGTGTGACACACCCCTTGTTTTGGTTAATGTTCTTGCCAATGATATTTTTGCTCTTTGCTTTCCTCAGTGTTCAAATTCCAAACGTCCCATTGACATCATCCATGATAACATAAGCTTCTTTTCCTTGTGATGGATGCCAAACACTTTGTCTAAAGAAAAGCACTCTTCATTCTATTGGGTCTCTCTCCCCATAGTGAAAAGACTTTGCATTGGTGTAGGATTTGAGCACAAAATTTTGGCTCCAACTTTACCCAATGCGTGAATGACATCTGCAAGCACTATGTGCGCTTATGATGGATGGGCATTCTCCTTCAAGCACATGCATCTAGATGAGAAGTTCTAGATCAAGTGAGGGAAGTTTTTTAGTTTGAAGTTTTGAACCTTCCGTCATTATGCCATGAGCTGCTTGTTGGCCACTTCTTCCATCTCAACTGACATTACCAAAGTAAGACTCACAGAGCTTGAAAGCTTGTACTAAACAATAAGCAAATCAAACCACCATATTGAAAGGAATTGATATGCAATTCAAAGTATCAACAAAGGAGCTATGTTTACTGGGATTACAGAATATATATATATATATATATATATATATATACATAGGTAATGATATGCACATCAGTATAAATACAAAAAGACAGGTAATACAACAAGAGTGCATTAAAATTAGAGATGCTCTTTATTTGGGTCTGAACAAAACTTTGAACCTGATGAATTCACCATAGACTCTGAATTCTAAACCTTGCAACAATGGCAGATTGTACAAAGAAAATGGGGCATCAACAGTATAACAGTTGCATCAGTAACCACAAAATTAACCAGAATAACATGACCATACTTGCCACCAGGTTTTCAGTTCACAATTAGAGTGGGTAGCAGACTCTATTTTGATGGCTTGTAACACACCAGCAATGCAACATCCAATTGGGAGCACAGCTATAAAACACTGTCATTTCATGCTTCCAATAATCTGAAGATGTTCAATCAGAGAACTTCTCAATCTAGATGGTTCTGCAATTTAGCCTAAACCCTTAGTAGCAATTTGGTGTGTATTTGGATGTTACAATGGAAAATGATCTTTGTAAGTTGATGCATATCTGCATATTAAATCAATCTTGTGTTGGAAGGAAAAAAGTCTTAAAAGAAGAACTCATAATCATGTTTTGTTTCCATGTTATCTCTAGGCTCAGAAACCATCAGTGCAATGCAATATTGCAAAAATAACAAGTGTAACAGTTGACAGCATTATTGCATAAACAGAATTACTATACTAATATGCACATAATTACCGTCTTGGCAACACAAAAGAAGACTAGCCTGCGATGGTGTTATATGACAACACAATTACAACATTTGCATGCACCTGTTTTCCTCTCAGTAGGTATTAGGAAGGGAACAAACAAGGCGCACATGATCTGACTCATCCAACACCTGGTCTTGAAGAGAAACCTGAGGAGGTCCTACCATCACAATTAGAATGCCCAGTAGGTGTTTAAAACTGTTGCTGAAATTACTCATCTTTCACTCTCCTGACTTTCTCCCCTGCTTGCAACACATCTTGCTGGATTTTTGTCACCCGGAATATCAACCTGCCAAAGATGAGCCCTACCAGAATAAGTACACAGCCACTATTTGTTCACTCTTAGTTTCACTATTCTGATAAACCCATTACACTCAACTCTTAAAAGAATTCATAGAAGGGCCTTAGAAGTTGGAACATCTCTGCTGCTACTTTGAAATCAGCAATAAAGAGAGCTAAGAGGTTAAGCACATACCAATACAGAAAAGCTGCTGCAATTGCCAAAAGTGCATTACGCTCTGACTTGAAAACCTGCATGCATCATGAATATGTAAGAAATAAGGACAAGTAGAGATGTTTGACAAAGGTATCTTCAAACTAAGGTCCCATCAAAACTGGGAACAAAGTCGACCAATAGCCCAAAACCTAGTAGAGGAAAAAAAAACTTATTTCAGAAGCAAAAAGCAAACCTTCTTTTACAGAACCAAAACAATTTGTGGTAGCATCCAGTTGAAATGTATGAGTATGGTAACCCAACCCTATAACTAGACACCATTATGTCACCAGTGTCTCTAGACAGTCTAAAATAGCCAACAAACAACACATATGGTTGCATGCACCTGAGAGACTACAAAAGACTTACAGATCTTTGAAAGCGATCTCTCTCCAATGTGGTGCATACATCCTGGTTACAAGTGATGCGATGTTCATACTTCCAGTATACCTCTGCATTATCATATTGCCAAAACTGAGAGTTGTTATCACAACTACAATGCAATTGCCACACAGATCCCATGCAGTTGAGTGCTCAAAAATTAGGGTTGAAAGAAGTTGTGGGAAACTGACCCAGGAGTTGAAAAATGGCAAATGGGACAATGGCCAAGCCAGGTTGCAAAATTTTGCGCACAAAGTCCACCACCTTTTGGGCAAGTGGCCGAGGCAGTGGAGCTGTCAATAGCAACAGAATGACCACCTCTGCAACTACCACCACACCCAACAACATCCATTGCAATGCCATGTTTGAATTCTTGTGACCTCTGACCAAGCCTGAATCTGTTTCCTGCCAATTCCACACACACAAAAACTGAATAATTTGGCTCTTTGGCAGTACAACCACATCCATATCACACTACAATTGCATGAACACTACACTACACACACACTCCAATTCCACAAACTGCTCCAATGATATAACCTAATCTGCATGTGCCTGGATGATGTTCCTTTCAGCAACTTGTAAGCAAAATGCTCAGAATCAGCAAAAATTGACAAACACAGAACAAAACTAATTCACTGCAGGAGAAAACACCTCAGTTATGTTACTTTCTAAACCCTACAAATCAATTCCTCCACTTCGGCTATCGACTACACAAATCATGCTAATAAGCACAAGCAAAACCTGCATGGACTTACATGAAAATATCGAGATCAGATCACCGGCAAAAATTTCTGCAACGGAAAACTTGCAAGAAAAAAGCAAAGCATACAAATGTTTGAGGAAAACAGAATTGCGGACTTGAAAAGACGAAGAAAAAGAAAATCGTATTTTGGACACAATCCACCCACCTCAACAACTTTGCCGACGGAGCTTTGGCACACCGTCCCTCCACACGACAGCAAAACTTCGAATGCAGATCGATCTTCCGCGCAGAAAGAAGCTTTGCAAGATACCTCCCTTTCAAGACAAGTTCACCAAACCCTAAAGAAAAACAAGAATGAAATGTGGACACGAGTCCAACTAAGTGCACCAAACCCTAAAAAGAAACCAAGAAGGAAATGTGGACACGAGTGCAACTAAGCGCACGATACCCTAAAAAGGAAACCAAGAAGGAAATATGGACTCAACTGCAACTAAATGCACCAAACCCTAAATTCACAACAAAGAAAATTAAAACCACCAAATACCAAACCCTAAGAGCAACAACCAAACTATTTTAAGGTTTATGAAACCAATTGGTTGTTATTTTAGGGTTTGGGGCACTTTTTGTGTCGTGGAAAAAATTTTATGTGAAAAGTTATCTTGTATTGAAAATGAGTAGAGCTAGTAGGACCTACCCTCCTTACAACTTGAAAAAAACATCTTGCAATTGTTGGGGCAAAACCCTAACCCTAATCACGTATGGGTTCCTCCTTGGAAACCCTAAACCCTAACCCTACTAGCCACTGTATATTCATTGCATTAAAAACCTGGAAGAAACCCATTTTGGGTACTCAGATAATGCAATCAATGATATTGAGTAGCCAAAATAATTGATCAATTGGCTTGTGGAAAACTAAGGGGAAGACGATTTTGAAGATGTTGAAGAAGAGTGATGATATAGGTGATGGTCATGTTGCTAAAATGGTAATTATTTTTAAAGCATGAAATAAATGAGTTTTTTATCAACTCTTTTGTTGGCTACGCCCACAGGAAAAAGAGCTTCCATATCAGTGTAGGATCTGGGCACAAAATTTTGGCTCAAATTAGCACAATTTGTGATCAACATCTGAATTACTATGTGTGCATATGATGGAGGGGGAAATGTTTCATACAAGTTGCATGAAACTTTTCCACCTCCACGAGTAATTACACATTACACAATGAGTTGTTACATTACACATTCCGCAATGAGTTTACTGTAACGTTAGTGTGGCTTCCTTGTGCTGTTGAACACATTTTGTAAGCTCATCTTACAAAGTATTACTTATATGTTTATGTATAGTATGTACCATTGCCTTGGGTGAACCAGCTAAAGATAAATATGACATGTTTTAGTGCATCATGCCAAAAGCCTACATGTTACAAAAGTTGTAGTCCCAATTGCTAAGGTGCTAAAACATATTGTGATGTAACATGCTACATGGATGATGGTGCATGGTAAAAGATTCTAACCGGAATTGATAGAGTGATATAACACATCACTATAAACTCAAACTTTTAATGCCATAACAGAGTCTCAACAGTCCTTGCAATTACTGAATTCCATGTTACATTTGGTCCTTGCCGCTTTTGCCGTACCAATAACACTGAAGACTCTACACTACCTCCTGTGAAATGTAATGGTTTTTAATCTGCACTACTGCAGTTCTTTGGCCCAAACCATATACAAAACTTTAACAACCAGAAAAACCTACAACACCATTCTCTTGTTGTGTAAACCATGATACAAAATTATCAGAACAATAGATTGGGGTACTTAAAAAAAGATGTACTTGGGGGGTGAAATTGCCGGAACAGATGTACACATACTCCTGTCGGTTTTGGACTTCTCACGTAATACCAACCAGTCTAGCATATTACAAGGATTAAAAACATTGGAGAAGCCCAAAATTTCACCTGTGATAATTGGAAAGCTCCTTCCTTCCCTCAAGCATAACTTCCTTTACCATATCTTGCTCTTTTATAGCGCATGTTCCGTCTACGAATGTACAGCATCCAGAGAAGAATGGAGAGCATTGATCCAACCGATATTATTGCCAAGCCCACCCAAACCCACTTTGTGTCCTTGCGCATCGGATGACAATGCTGGGTTTGAATGGCTGTAAAGGTGTTGCGCACTGTTTGGCAATCTTCCAAGTCTACCAGGAATGGACTGTATTGTTCAAGTCCATAGGAGACATTTGAAGCCGCAACTAGCTGTTTGTAAAGGTCCTGTGTGAGTCTTCCTGGACCAGAACAAATTCCATTGATTGATGGACAGATGAAGTGAGACCATGCCTGCAAACATCAGAACAGCAGCAAAACACATGTCAGAGAACCCTTCAACTTTGACAACCTAATTTTTCTCTGCAATGGAAAAAGACATGAGAAAGTTTTGACTACAGTAGAACTTTCAGCTGCTTGATAGTTTGCAAATCTCTTTTGGTGGCAATGGTATCAATGCATTTATAATTTGCTTGACCTAATTATTGTCACTGTAGGTGGAGGAGTTGTGGAACCCTGGATGAGCAAGGTTACACTAAATGATCCACAAAAGTCCACTTTTGTGGATAACTTTCACTCACCTGTGGTGCAGTAGCAAAGGTGAGGGAGCCAGCTGGACAGGCTTGATCAGGATAATTTGGTGCAGCTCCATATGGGTTGCAAAGAGTAGGCACTGCAGGCCCAGATTGGTTGTAGAAAAGGGGAGGTCCAGCCAGCTGATTGTTGTTGTTGGCAACAATGGTAATTGCCAAATCAACATTTGAAGCTATGGTACTCACAATTGCCTTGCTCTGCAGTAATGTGTTGGCTCCTGTTTGGGGATCAACACAAGGCAAGATTGCATCTAATGTTGTTTTGGCATACGGGTGTGCTACCCACTCCTGCATTGCAACACATGTATCGCCAATTGCACTGCAGCCAAGAAAACCCTCTCCATTGTTACTGAATAACTCCAGAAAAAGCTGAAATATAGAGAATCAAAATACCAAATTGGAGCTTACTTGTTGAGAAGGATGAAGACACCACATAGAATCCACGTCCCCACCACCAAGACCCAGCCAACCACCACTAGGCTGTCACAAAAACATAAAAGTGAGTTTTTGCTGTGATCACCTCTGAGCAGCAACTCAAATTTTGTGGCTATTCAAATCAACAAAGAAAAACAGCTCTTCATAGATTAAATCTGGAACCATAATCAGGGTATCACTGACAGATTTGACCAAAAGAATTGGAAACTTACAAATACACAATGGGACGAACTCCACAGGCTGCAAACACTGCAAATAAAAAGAATGAAGTATAGTGACTCACTGTCAGGCAAATCTTTCTACATTAAGCTAAATATTCACACAACATCCTCATCATCAAAAGAAAAGTCAACAACAGCCTTGAGCTTCTGTCAATTGCCAACTTGGTTAGTGGTTGGACAGGTCAAAACATTTCTACTTGAACAAAGTGAGAAGCATGGCAAGCAGTAGTCTCAGGAGCTGATAGTTAATAAGGTCAAGAAGCTTAAAAGAAGAACAGAGACTTACAAAGGCCAAGAAGGACAAGGAGTAACATTACTCCAGAAACAATGATGAGGGCAAGTTGACTGCAAAAAGAAAGATGCACATTATCAACATCCAGCACAGATGAGATGTCTGTCCAAGTGGTAAAAGATCTCAAAACATTTTCAAAAACAAAAATCAAAGAACAAGGGGCACATATATACATGCGATTGATAGTCTTGCGAATATTCGCAGCATTGGAGCGTGTCCGATTCTGGAGGCTATCAGCAGCTTGACCAATCTTCGTGTTGAGCTGCTGAATGTTTTGCTTGGTATCACTGGGCACTCCATAGCTTTCAACATCAATAGCACTCGCCTGTGATAGATATGCTGACACATTGTGCAGCCCCTGCACAGTTGTGTTTGCCTGACTCACAACATCATCAAGGGTTGAAGAAAGCTCCTGGTGAAACTTCTGTTGTCCTGAAAATAGGGCATAACATCCACCACTGCATCCACACCACACTACAGTACTAGATTAGCATTATCCAGCAAATAAGCTTACAGGCTGCTACTACTTTCATGAGTATATATGTCAGCTTTCATATGTGTTCCAAGGTTTACAATTCAAGCTATAGGATGATTTGCAGATGGATTCAGGAGAAGCTTACATTGCAAGTGCAGTGAAGAGAAGAAGCAGAAGGAGTGGGATGTAAAAGCCAAGAGGTCCATGATCATGCTCGCGCTTTATGTGGTTTGGACAGCAGCAGAAGAAGCAGGAGAGCATGAGAAGTGCAAACAGACCGAGTGCAAACCACAGCAATGCAAGCAGGAATCCCGGTAATCCTGTGAACCCCACTGACTGCCAACACAAAAGCAAATAGCGTTAGAATCTTGTTGTTGCTTTACATTTCTACTCAAGCTTCTTCGCAACAGCGCAATGGGAGCTTCAGGAGACCAGAGATCTGCTCTCCAGGACAAGAAAATCGAGAGGAAAGAGTGTGAGAGTATACTTACGGCCCAGTAGCTTTGGTTGCGGATGTCCCAGCCACCATGGTAGCGATAGAAGCCATTCAAAGGATCAGGCCTATCTGTGCGCGCTGCCGCGAGTATCAAAGATCCATTTGAAGTTGGAACTATGTCATTCTGCTGCAGTAAAGCTCGTCCAGACCTCGTTGAAAGCTGCTCATTCTGCCCCCCTGAAACAGAAGAAGCCGGTTAGATCGTTAGCTCCTCTGTTCTTCAGGCACATCGAGTCATGCGCCTTCATTGCCAAGAGAAACATGTCTTAGGGACAGTAGACAGAACCACCGCAACTCGTAGCTTGCCTAATTCTTTGCCGTGGACTCATCAGGAGCTTCCTAATTTTGCTTTCGAAGAAACATCAACTAGAACAAGATTTTCTGCACATCGAACAGGCGGCAGTGCTACCTAAAATGAAGATTTCGCTTACAACGACATACCAGACAATAACGAGGCGAAATGCATGTCGTCTTCTGCGAAAGCGACCGTGGAGTCCGCCGATACAGCCAAAGCGATTGTTTGCGCCACAATGCCGAGGACGATAAGCAGTTGCAAGCTCTGAGCGAGTAATGAGGCAGCTCTGAAACCGCCATCGGATCCCATAATGGTTTGACAGTTGCCTCAGAATTAGCACAACCGCGACAAACGCACACAACACTAGTCCTCAGCAAAAATGCATACAGAAAAACAACACAGCAGAGTAACAGCAAAGTCGAGGCTCGCTCTTTCACTCCCTTGTACGCAAAATCACTTTAAAAAAACAGAAAAGATCGGGAAAAAAATATACAACAACACGCAGACAAATAGTTTCAATTTCGGCTTTCCAGACAAACCAAAAACTGCAGTAGTAATGTTTTGCAACGGATTTTTAAAGCGCTGCAATGCGTCGCCAAGTTCACGAGAAGAAGCAACTCGAGCGCGCGTCCCACGCGGGCGGGCGGGCTGCAATGACGAGGTCGTGGCGAGATTATACCCTGCGGGTTTCTCAGCGGCCGGCCGGTTGGTAGGTACCCGGACAGTTTCTTAACTCCACCTTGGGAATATTTTGCCAACTCTGGCGGGTATTCAAAATATGAACAACAAATCTTTAATCATCCTTTTACATTTCTTGGCTACGCACTGAAAACCGATTATTGGAAATATGGCGATTTGTACTTTTTACTTTTCTCACATCTGGAAATTGAAAACCTCACAAAAAACCGATCACCACTTTGGCCACAAACCCAAAAAAAAAAATTCCTCAAAAAAAAAAAGCACTGCTGCCAAGAGCCAGCCACCGGGTACCAGAAGGGTAGACGAGTGGCCAAGACCCCAAAACCGAGAGCCAGGTGGCCATTTTCCATTCGCAGTTGCTCCCGTCGCGTTGTCAAAACCAGTGGGGACACGTTTTAATGCAGAAGGTTATGACACCTGGCAAGCAGAAACTGGTCATCACAGATCTTGGACTTAAGCGGGCCAAGATAAATTCATACGTGGCATTCTGTTTACGGGTAGTTGGAGTGTGTACAGAAGCGCCGCCGGCCGAAGTACCCAAAAACCAAACAGACCACGAGGCACCCCCGCCCCCCTAAAAAAAAACATTTTTTAAAAGCATATCCTAAATCGGACGTTGACGACTTGACCGTTGTCGCTGCACTGGACACATACCCCAAGAAAATTAGAAGCACCCCAAGAACGGAACTTTAACCAAAAGTCAACGGGAGTAGCTGGAGAGGGAATGATGTGCGGAAGGGGAGAGTGTTTTGGGATTTTGACGACGACGACGACGAGAAGTCAACGTGGGTATGATGATTTTTGTGTGCGAGTTTTTAGGGTTTGGAGGTGTTAGATGTTGCAACATTGGAAAGTTTTAGGGTTTGGAGTTGTATCCCATAGGTGCTCCCAAACTTTCCCCCCTCTCTCTCTCTTCCTCTTTTTCATTAGAAATCTTGCTATATATTTGTATCTTGAACATGTGATTCTTGAATTTTTAAAATTTTATTTTGGTGTTTCAATGTGTGTGGCAAGCTATTTGGTTGTTGTTGCATCATTATGTTTGTTCACTTCTTTAGGTACTATTTAGCGAAAAACAAGGGAGGTCTCACATTATCTCATAATCCAACTAACATAAATAGAATATGTAACACTAGAGTTTTTGCATCAAAAAGATGTAAACAATACACGATGATCATCAACATTCAAAATTCCAAGAACGACTACATTCATATTAACCCTAAATTCATGGGTTTCCAAGAATTAGTTTTCTCTAACCTCATTTTTTTGAATTCAATAGATCATGACTTTGTATTGCATTTTCACAAACCCATCAATTAGCATATAAACAACAATTATTCCTAAACCATAATACACAAATCAAAAAACTTATACAACTTTTGCACTCAACAACTCAATGGTCTGATTAATTCGGCACACACACAAATGCATAACAAAGAAAACATTTAGAACACCTCACAATCAATTCAAAGAATTTGATAAAGAATATTCAATGCCCCTCAACAAACCCCACCAAAACATAACTTGTTGCAGAAACCTCATGCTCTCTTGTAGTTCCTAAAAACCTAGGTGCTTTCTCTTTTTAAACAACAAACTAATAAACAACATAAGACAACAAACTCCCACAATGATGAAACACCTCATGACTACTCTTGAAATCCTTGAAACTTTTCATCATTTTCCTATCATCAACCCATATTTCCTATTATAATGCATTCTTCCTAAGGAATTACATGGTGTAACAAAAACTATTACTTTTTTAGGATGCAATTTGTGCTTCACTAATTCTCCAAACAACCAAAATTAAAGCTCAAACAACCATCCCAAACCCACAATTCAACCTATCGCAACTTAGTTATGTTGTAGTAGTCCTTGAAATAATCGTGGCCTTTATGGAGTTCCAAATGGATAGCCATATGGAACTCCAAACAATCGCGGCCCTTATGGAAATTCATATCTTAATAGATAGCCATAAATACAAACAACAAAAAAATAATAACATCACAAAAGATGCACCCAAAGATAACATCTCGTGATGTAGTGAATGCCATTGAGAGTAAATTCAACCTTGTTCATAACAAACAAGAAACAAAAACCATGAAGAAAAACCACAACAAAACCAAATTTCACTTCACATCACCATTAACTGTTTAAAAGTTTTATCATGTTCAAATTTTCAACACTTAATAGCATTGTTCCATCAATCTAGGGTTTCATTTGTTTTCTCATCACACTACCATGAGTTATTGTATGTTTACCTTGTGAAGCTAATTCTTGTTTGGTATGTGATTTTTTAAATCTAGCCCATCTTTCATTTAAAAGTGGGAGATAGATATATCGACCATGCTTGTATTGAAATATTTGTTCTTTTGAATGTGTTTTTCTAATAAATGTATTCACTATGCATGAATTTAAATATTTGTTTTGTTAGATGTGTCTTTTTTGTGTATGGTAAGTTATGGAATATCATGTTTCAAATGGATTGAAATATTTGTTCCTTTGTTTTTGCACTCATTGGTGTGTAATATGTTGTGGTTGTATTATATTATGAGTGAATTGAAGCATTGTTATTCTATCAATGCATTTCTTTGTGTTTGATCAGGTGTCGTGTATCCTATTGTGAATGGATTAAAGTATTTGTTCTTTTATTTGTGCATTTTTTGGTGTGTGGTAAAATTGTGATATATCATGTTGTGAAATTCATTTGTATCATAAAAGTGACTTATTTCAAAAGTGATTATGTTGATTTCTTGTTCCAAATGTATTTTCTTTTTAGATTTCAAAATCTTGCTTGTAAAGTGTATGAGTTGTGAACTAAGGTCAATAAAAAAGAAAGTCGTATTATTAACAACACTAATTGAAATCAAGCATTTGAATATGTATTTTTTCATTTGCAATAGCAATAAATTTCGCCAAACACCACTTTAAATAAATGAGTGAGAAGCAAGTCAATAATGCCAAATGTCATCTCTTTAAATGTGAGGTTTAATTGTGGATTTTATAGAAGTTGTGGGCAAAAGGATGAAGGGGCAAATGGTCATGTAATGTTAAAAGAAAATAAGAAGACATAAAAAGAAAATAATTAACACATGATGTGGCATCATGAATAATGGAGTACTTCAAGTTCCATAGTTTTACAAGGTAAGCACAACATAAATTATCTATCTTTGTACTTTTTAATTGTCATAAATATACATGTTTGCATAGATGAGTTGTGATTTCTTTGGCATTACTTTTTTTCTTTTTTTATTATTCATGTTTGTTTGATAAGTTTAAACATGCATCACTTGTGATGTTAAATTAATTGCATTATTTATATGAATAATGTTTTTTCTTTCATTTGCACATTTTGCTTACCATCTTTTTGTTTTGATTAGCACAATGTCATCATTAAGAATAGTCATATTATGAATATTTAGTTATCAACCAAACCCAAATACTAATAATATATTATAATATAGCCCTTTGTATCATTTTTGGTTTTAAATTAATGAACACAACCCATTTTGTCAAATGAAAAACTTCTGTTTATAATCCAACATATTTATTCTACTATGATTGATGTAGTACATTATTTCTAATTTAAAAGTGTCGTTGGTTTACAAATACCATGACAATTAATAGGAAAATAGTAGATTAATGTTAAACCCCCCTCATTATTGCTTATATTAAAAGAGAAACACGGACATAAGATGTATACAATGTTTTTTTTTAAAGTGTTTGATTCTTGAATTGACTTAAAGTTTTAGAAGAAGAATTAGTAGGCATTTGTATTAATTGAACATGATTGGAAAGTGATGTCCTTTAAAATTTGAAACAAGTTTGTAATATGATTAGTGTTTTTTCTTCTTTTCAATTTTGTGAATTTTTGCATTAATGATCATTCACAAGGAGATTTACCCATTTTTTGGCTATAGACCAACCTAAAAATATAAATTTATTAACATCCTTTTATATCTTGGCTAATTGCTTGAACAATGTATAGAAACATGGTGGATTTTTTTTCAATTTTTTCAATTAAAAATATTTGATAAAATATTATTTAAAATAATAATTGCCACATTAAAATAATAATATGACCAAAACTTAAATGAAAAAAACGTTGGAATGATGGTTAAGGTGAAATGGCATAAAAGGAAAAATAAATTTTAATTAATAAGTAACAAGTGTTTTTTTTGGCAAATTTTTGCAACTTGATAAATAAAAAAAGGTTGGCAAATCCAACAAAGGGCTTTTTGGGTATTGTATTTTTAAAATCGCCATATCTTGAAAGAAAAAAACAGCCAAATTTGGATATTATGTTCCTATAGGTTGCCAAAACTAAGTAGGATTCCAAAAAGAATCTACTTATCCACCAGGACAATTGCCATTTAATACTAATTAATGTTGAAGATGCAAGCTAGTGTACCTACTTGAAAATTTTGAAAAAAATTCTTTCAGTTCTTAGTTTACAAAACTGTGTCTATCAAATGTGATAGATGATGGGATTGATGAGATTTTTTGTCATAGAGATGATATGCCTGTGAGAGGATAAGCAGACTAGTTTGTAAATAGCATTTGCTCTTGAGCTCAAGAGCTACACATATTAGAATGCACATCTCAAATGGGTGATGCCATATCCAAGCTCTAATTGACACATCCCTCTGAACTGTGTGTTTTTCAAGGTGCTTAGATATGAAGATGTCCTCAAACAAGCCATGGGTTGTGAAGGCCAATGTTTTCCCAAGCTCGCAAAGAAGATAGATCAAGGGCTGGCACTGCTGCACTTGGTACTAAGGAATTCTGCTAACCCATGTCAAGCATTTTGAGTGGTTGCTGGACCCTAGTTGAAGAGAGTTGTTGTTTCTGTTGTTGCAGCTTGTGATATGAAATAGGCATACGTGCGGAAGGTAGTGCAGATAATTTTCAACATTGAATATGTATCACATTCTTAAAGCAACAGGAAAACTTCGACCACAATTTCAGCAAGCACCTTAAAGGCATAGCTAATGAATACCTAGTCTCTTGATTTAATCTGCAACAAGCATCTACGAGAGTGAACTAAAATGGAAATGAATCTTGTCTGAAAATAAACACTTTTGCATGGGAAAACCAATCCATTGATGCAAATCACTGGGAAGTCAGACAATGCTCAATCAAGTACACATATTATTCTGACAATAAACTGTAAACACACATACAAATCTGGTTGCATTACAGATTCTGACAAGATTTCAGTGTAGAATGCTCTCACAGTACCAGCTTTATATGAAAAGAACCTAATTTTCTTGCAATTTTGATTACTTTTATTTGTACAAATCTCTAGAATACTCTCTTGTGCAAGCCTTCAACAATGGGCAAACACAATCTGTTGTAATACCCATTCAAAAAGAAGTGCCCCTCAGACAATTGCCATGTTAATTCATATGGCCAGCTTGCCCTTGCAGTAAACCATTACGGATCTGCTCTGCAACATCACACACAACACCAGGACCATGTGGGATGAACACCGTGGAGTTCTTGGAGCTTGCATTGATTTCTTTCATTGTGTCAAAGTACTATGTCACCAGCACCACGTCCATAACTTCCTTAGGTGTTGTCCCTGGAACATTGTCTGAGAAGGCTAAAACACTTTCCTGCAAGCCATCAACAATTGCCTGACGCTGACGTGTAACACCCACTCCTGAAAGATACTTTGCCTCTGCCTCCCCCTCTGCTCGCTTCACCTGAAGAGTTTTCTCTGCCTCTGCTTTCTCTCGAGTAGCCACCCTCAACCTTGTAACTGCAATCAAGAAAAAGTGCATTTATTTGGTTCACAGATCTTCACAATCTATAAAATTGCAGGTTCATTCAAGATAGCTCTGGTCAAGAAAAACTTGACTTGCTGAAGAAGACCATCTCTCTCTGCTGATTTGTATCAACTACTAAGTTAACATCAATTTGCATTAGAAAATAGATCTTGAAGAGCAGCTGGTTTAACATTGAACTGGAGCATGGGATGAAAGGACATAAGAGAGAGACATGAGTCTCCTCACTTGCATTGATTTCGTTCATGGCCCGTTTGACAGTCTCATCAGGTTCAATGTCAACAATGAGAGTTTGCACAATCTCATACCCATAATTCCGCATGGCTTGCAATATTTTTGTCAGCAAAAAATAAACTGTCAGAATCATCTATTAATTGCTACATATACCCACATCTTCCATTACTCCAGCTAGGGTTGGAGAACTAAAAGCATTCTTAAACTGCTGCCAGGTGAAACAAAAATGGTTGCTATTAGAAAGGAATAAAGAAAATTGACCTTCTCAAGTTCTTCTTCCACATTCTTTGCAATGTCATTCT
>Ga0116227_10005001_pt1 | contig 28372 bp, 26 predicted proteins | sample S1TSphgellanicum_FD_89693 | JGI IMG/M metagenome (GOLD analysis project Ga0116227, IMG submission 89693) | Host-associated microbial communities from peat moss isolated from Minnesota, USA - S1T2_Fb - Sphagnum magellanicum MG | ecosystem: Host-associated > Plants > Peat moss > Unclassified...
ACGTTATTTTTTATTTGCGAAGCAGCCTCACGCAGGGTTTCCCATTCGGGGATCTGGTGAGCGGTTTTATCACGCTTTTGGCGGATGAACCATAGGGTTTCATCGTGCCAGTCTACCCTTGCTTCATCTTTATTAAATTCCAGTGCAAGTTCTGCGTGGTCTTTTGTTGAATCCTCCATCATCTCTCCTATCCCGCGTTTAAAATTTCAGCAATATGTATCACCTTAACCTTGCTTCCCTCCCGGTTTAAGATACCTTCCATATGCATGAGGCATGAGATGTCAACCCCGGTAATATACTCGGCATTGTGTCTTATATGATCTGCCACACGGTCCTTACCCATTTTGACCGATACGGCTTCTTCAGTAACACAAAATGTACCGCCGAAACCGCAGCATTCGTCCTTACGGTCCAAATGCACCAATTCAATATCCTGCACCATATTCAGCAAGCTGCCGGGTTTTGAAAATTCAGGAGCCACTAATTCTGTCATGGAGCTGATGTGCAACCCACGTTGCCCATGGCAGCTTTGGTGTACGCCAACCTTATGCGGGAACCTGGCAGGCAGGTTCTCCACTTTCAAAACATCAGTTATAAAAGAGGTTAGCTCGTATACTTTTTGCCGGGTATCTTTTGCTGTCTGCTCATTTTTATCATCGTGCAAATGTTCGCGGATGTGCAGTACGCAGCTACCCGAGGGAGCAACTATATAATCAAACTCCGCAAAGTTTTTAATAAACAGTTCATTACAGCCGCCGGTTAAATGCTCAAAGCCCGAGTTGGCCATTGGCTGCCCACAACAGGTTTGGTTTGCCGGGTACACCACTTTTACCCCCAGTTTTTCCAGCAACTGGTAAGTTGCTATGGCTGCATTGGGATAAAACTGATCGACATAACAGGGTATAAATAAGCCTACAGTCATGATATAATAGGATGAGGGGTAGAATAATATTTTAGTTCGATAATATCAGCAGGAATAGGTTTCGTATTCCAGCTTTTGTGTATAGCAATGGCTGTACCCACCGCGGTTGCCTGCGCCATTGAGGCGGCGAATACTTCCAACCGGGGGAACGCTTTTGCCAGTAAATTCATGTAGATGGAATTTTTGCTAAAGCCGCCATCAACAAATATGCGGTGGATATTACAGCCGTTAAGTATGATGCTTGTTGATTGTACCTGCTGATCCATAATATCCATCATCAATTGATGGTAGGCCTCGGTGTAATTTTCAAACAAATTAAGATCGCGGGATACAAATGCTGACTCGTGTCTTGTAAAAGCCAGCGCTTTGATAGCAGGGTTGCTTTGCAGTTTGTTTACTATGCTTGCATTATGCTCCACATTTTTCAGATCAGCTGTATTGATATTGAAATGATGAGCTATTCTTTTGGTTTGTATCTCATGCTCATTACCGGCAAATAAGCGCGATGCCTTTACAGGCTCCCCTTTAAACTGGATGTAGCAAAGGCAATCATTTTCCAGTTCCTCCCCGGTAACGGGTGTATTATTAAATGGGTTAAGGCTGATGCACCAGGTACCTGTGCTTATTAAAACAAAGGGCTCGGTAAAATTTACGAGGTAAGGGATGAGCGCGGCTGAACTGTCATGCAAACCGATGCCTACTACATAATTATGATCCTTTTCTTCACCTTCAACAACACTATCTGCATCACATATCGGCGCAAATTTATCGATAATGCTTTCTTTATAAACCCAGTCGTGGTAATCGTTTTTTTCAAAATCCCACAGGCCGGTATGGCAGCCAACGCTGGTAATATCGGTGCATGGCTTGCCCGTAAGCATGTAGCTCATGTACTGTGGCAGGTGCAGGCTGTATTTTATTTTTGCAAATACTTCGGGCTTCTGGTATTTGAGGCGATATACCTGCATACCCGAATTCAAGTTACCTAAAACCGGAGATGATGTTTCCTTTGCTACCTTTTCCTCGCCGCCGTAGGTTTTATAAAATTTCTCCTTCAAATCGGCAGGGAATTCCTTCAGGTAATTGTACAAAGGGGCAACGGGTGTACCATTCTCATCAATATGTACAAAACTGGCGCCGTAGGTTGAAAAATTTATAGCCTTTATATGAAATTCCTGGTGTTTGAAAACCTCGCGCAGCGAATCAAAGACCGAAGAGCGAAGGCTCTCCAGGTTCTCACATGCGTCGCCGTCCTCATCCACCGTTTCAGTAAAGCGGGCTGTTCTTTCATAAACTATCCGGTAGTTTTCATCAAACAGGAATAGTTTTTTGTTGGTCTTGCCTACATCAAAAATAGCTATAACAGGTATGGGTTTCATACTGATTATAATCCTGTAGCTACGGTTTTTAAACCACGTTCCTTTATTAAATTATCTCTTACCTGCAGGCTCCTGTAAACCTCAATCGGGTTGATAGCGCCACCTACACGCAGGCTGGCTTCTGATACCAGCGGACGAACATCGGTGCGGTAAGCAGTCTGTAATATTTCCTGCGCCAGGGCTACATCATTGTTTGCTTGTGCTGCCTGCAATGCCGGTTTATCCACCAGCAAAGCCTGGGCGTAAGCAATTTTTATAGCTTGTACAGATTGCAGCAGATCCTCAACCGGGTCTTTCACATTATGCGAGGCATCTATCATCCAGCCTATGGAAGTAGCGTGATCCATGCCGCGGGCATCCATGCCTTCAACCAATTCGTTAAATATCAGGAACAGTTGATAAGGGTTAATGCTGCCTACAGTCAAATCGTCATCACCATATTTGGAATCATTAAAATGGAAACCGGCCAATTTCCCTTCCATCAGCAATAAAGAAACGATTTGCTCAATGTTGGTGCCTTGTAAATGGTGACCCAAATCAACCAAAGTACTTGCCTTGGCACCCAATTTGGAGGCTAATAAATAGGATTGTCCCCAATCGCCAATGGTGGTTGAGTAAAAGTTTGGCTCGTAAGGTTTGTATTCCACCCATACTTTCCAGTCATCCGGCAATGCCGCGTAAATTTCCTGCAAGCTCTCCAAAGTATTCTGGAATGCCTGGCGAAAGTTTAACTGGCCGGGGAAATTTGACCCATCGGACAACCAAACCGACAATGCTTTTGAATCCAGCTGTTTGCCATATTTTATTACCTCGATGTTATGCTCAACCGCTTGCTTGCGAACTGCTTTATCCACATGGTGCAATGAACCGAATTTGTAACTTAACTGCTGGTCTTTCTGATCCTGGAAAGTATTTGAATTTACCGCATCAAAGTGTAAACCCAATTGCGCGGCCAGTGCTTTGATGGCTGACGCATTATCAGGGATATCCCAGGGGATGTGCAGCGATATGGAATTACTTGATTTATTTAAAGCGTGGATTATGCCAACGTCTTCAATTTTTTCTTCTAAACTGCGTGGCTCGCCGCCGCCTGAAAAACGGCCGAAACGTGTACCGCCTGTACCCAAAGCCCAACTTGGTATAGCGATATTGAAAGCACTTAGTTTTGTCACCACTTGTTCCGCATTCTGCACATCGGCGGCTATGTTTTCAAACCTGCGCTGGTGAGCAGCTGATTGTTTGTGGTTCTCCTCGTCAATTTTATACTTCTCTACTTGCATTTTAGTTCAATTAAGGTTTCAATAAAGCCGGTGGTTAGCCGGCAATTATGATTGGGTATAGGTATTAGCGTACAAAGCCGGCAGCAATGCCACCGTCGACATTGATCACGTTACCGGTAGATTTGTTCAGCAGGCCGCCGGTTAAGGCAAAGCAGGCATTGGCAATATCAATAGGTAAAATGATCTCGTTTAATAAAGTTCTTTTGGCGTAATAAGCCGGTAATTCCGCAACGGTAACCCCGTAAGCTTTGGCACGGCCTTCAGCCCAGCCCCCGGCCCAAATATTACTATCGCTGATCACCGCGTCAGGGTTAATTACGTTAACACGGATATGGTCAGGACCAAGCTCAGCTGCATTTAACCTGCTCAGGTGTAATTGTGCGGCTTTAGCGCTTCCGTAACCGGCGTTGTTAGGGCCGCTTACCAAAGCATTCTTGCTTACTATATTGATGATATCGCCACCAATAGCTTGTTTTTTCATTACGGCAACGGCAGCCTGCGTTACCAAGAACTGGCCTTTTACCAATACATCATATAACAGGTCCCAATCCTTTTCGGTATGGTCGCCGATTGTTTTGGAGATGGACAGGCCCGCGTTGTTCACAATCAGATCCACACCGCCAAAAGCCAATATAGCTGTGGCAATAGCATCGCCGATCTGGTCGGCGCTGGTTACGTCAAGCGTTGCGGTTGTGTAAGCATCCTTGCCATAAGAAGTTTTAAATTCTTCACCTGCATGTTCCAGACGCTCAGTGTTCATATCATTTAAGATAACTACAGCACCTTCTTCAACAAACTTTTTAGCGATGGCTTTGCCAATGCCGCCGGCACTGCCGGTAATTAAAGCAATACGGCCCGATAACGCCTTCGGCTTGGGCATACGCGATAATTTTGCTTCTTCAAGCAGCCAGTATTCAATATCAAATGCTTCCTGGCGTGGTAATGATGTATATTCAGATATCGCTTCAGCGCCTTTCATTACGTTGATAGCATTAATGTAAAACTCTGCTGCTACCCTTGCGGTTTGTTTATCCTTTGCAAAAGTGAACATGCCTACGCCCGGATATAAAATCACTACCGGGTTGGCATCGCGGATAGCAGGGCTATTCGGATGCTTGCAGGTGTTATAGTAATCTTCGTACATTTTGCGGTAAGCCTCAAATGCCGGGGTTAGTTTTGCTTTTATGGCATCAACATCACCCAGGTCGTCGCTCGAGCCCAATTCCAATACCAGCGGACTAATCTTAGTGCGCAGAAAGTGATCGGGGCAGCTGGTACCCATTGGCGCTAAACGCTCCAGGTCATTAGAGTTGATGTATTCCAGTACACGGGCATCATCAATAAAATGACCGATCATTTGTGTTTTTGATGAGCAGAAACCACGCAGGATTGGGGCTAACGCTACCGCTTGTTTTTTTCGGTCGGCATCAGCCAAACTATCTATTTTTTTACCACCGAATACAGGGCCTTTTTTGCCATAATTAGCTTCCAAATAGTCTGAACATTTTTCAATAACCTCTAAAGTGTTGATATAACTTTCATAAGCGGTATCGCCCCAGGTAAATAAACCGTGTGAGCCTAACATGATACCGCGGATATTAGGGCTGGCATCCAGACATGCTTTTAATTGCAGGCCTAAATCAAAACCCGGGCGTTGCCAGTCGACCCAACCTATGGTGCCTTCAAATAATTCTTCAGTTATTTTTTTACCGTCCTTTGCTGCCGCGATAGCGATTGCCGCGTCGGGGTGCAGGTGGTCAATATGTTTGAATGGCAGGAAGCCATGCAAAGGCGTATCTATAGATGGCGCTTTTGAATTCAGATCAAAGATACTGTGGTTAAACAGTTCAACCATTTCATCTTCAAATTCAATGCCGCGGTAAACGTTTTTTAAACTGCGAAGGCGGTCTACATATAAAGCAGCCAGGCCGCTTTTCTTTAATGTACCAATGTCGCCACCCGAACCCTTGATCCACATTACCTCTACCTCTTTACCCGTCAATGGGTCCTTGTCAATTACCTTACATGATGTATTACCGCCGCCGTAATTGGTCAGGCGCAAATCAGCACCTAATAAATTGGAGCGGTAAATTAATAAAGCTACTTCATCCCCGGCTAATTCAGCTGCGCGGGTGTCGTCCCATAAGTAACTTACATGTTTAAATTGTGTTGTGCTGACAGACATATTTTTATTGTTTAATTCGTTAATTAATGACTTAATTTAATTATTAATCTTGCTTTTTATTTTTAATATTTATTATCTGGCTTTCCAGATAATTCGGTTTCTTGATCCTTTATTGAATTTCCCTTACCGACTACCAAGACCGAAATAACAATAACAATTATTCCTGTTATAACTGTTATTAATGCCTTTTTACTAACGCCTTTCCACTCTTTTAATAACAGTCCCCAGGTATTCGCTATTAATATAATGAAAGCCATGTGTAAGATCCACGAGCTCGCACCATTGCCGAGCCGGCTTTCACCCATACCATAAAAAAAGAATTGAAGAAACCAGGTAGTACCTGCTAAGGCCGAAAATAGATAGTTTTTAAGCAACGGTGTTTTTTGATCGGTATAATCACCAAAAGTTCTATTGCGGGCATTCAGAATCATGCACCAGATAAAGTTGGTGGTTAAACCGCCCCATAAAATAATAATATATACCACGTTATTCTGAAACAGAAAACTCCCTTGCCCGTTATGTGCCGCCATCCAAGTGGTATTAGCCTGATCAGCCATCATTTTGCCGGCTTCGATACCAAAATTGAAGCATGCGCTTAGAACACCCGATACCAAGGCTACGGCTATGCCAAGGCTAAAGCGGTAATCTTTATTGTCTTCAAGATCGGATTTGCCTGCTGAAAGTTCCTTCTCTTTCAGCATACCCGCTTTGCCGCAAATAATGATACCGACTACGGTAAGAACTATGCCTAACAAAACAAGCTGCCCCCAGTGGGTAGTTGCCAGTGTGGTGATGGTATCCTTACCTTTTTGCGGGAAGAAGTTATAATAAACCGATGGGATTAGGGAGCCGAATACGGCACACAATCCCAATATGATTGTACTGCCAAGGGCTACACCTAAATATCGAACCCCAAGCCCGTAGGTTAACCCTCCGATGCCCCACAGCAGGCCAAAAAAGTAAGTAAGCCAAATTATATTGCCATTAGTATCATGAATAATCTCGGTAAAATGAGGTATGGTTAGCCAAGCCGCCAAAGGAGGAATAATTAGCCAAGAGAAAATACCACCGACGATCCAATAGCTTTCCCAGGCCCATTTTCTTACTTTCTTGTAAGGAATGTAAAAACTGCCTGAAGCAAAACCGCCTATAAAGTGAAAAATTATACCGAAAATAATTTGCATCAATTTGATTACTTGGGTTCAAAAATTATAAAATGTAAATTGGTTTAGCGTCCCTGTTTATTCATTTAACAACGAGTTGCCTACGCCCCACTGGATAAAGATCCCGAATTGTCGATTCCACTCCATCCGTTGCCAAGATATCTTGTCTCACTTGAGCATTATTAGCGCCATAGTTTCCATTAAGGTCATCGCCAAATGACCAAGCTCCCTCCAGTGCCATATAAGTCATGTTATATTGGGAGGCCTTTAATGTGTTTACCCTTCCAGTGTCTGCACCATAGTTGAGGCTGGTGTTAATCTCGTTGAAACCTCCGGTACTCAACATATTTATTAAATTCTCATCAGTGCTTTGATTGTTTGCTCCATTTAAACTCCTGTTGACTTGGGTTTCTAAGCTTGTTTCAAAGAAGCAGCAATTGTGAGTGAATGCATTACGCATATTAATTATGTTTTGCTGAGGCATGCTGGTTTGATTATTAACCCAAATAATGATAAAATTTGTGTATAAACTATCAGCTGTGGTTCTTACATAATTTCATAGGCTTTTGCCCGATCTACCTGTTTAAACCAATAATCAGCCGCTCCTAGTTTAACTTGAGTTTTTCGTTGTGGAATTGTGAGAATGATTTACTTCCTATGGCTATAAGCTAAATGTGCGGGTGCTTCAATAATGTTGTTTTTGCAACTTATTGCTGCGACTAGCACCATATGGGCTTGAAGCGAAAGAATTACTTTTTGTAACGTTGGGTTCATAGATTTTCAAGTTAAGATTAACTGATAATTAGTCTTACAAAGATCAGCCTATCGATGAATTTGGCAACCTATACTGTCTACCTGGACTAATTAAATGTCTGCTAAGACTGCAAGGAGACCGCCTATATGAACAAAATTTATTTTATTCAATTAAGATTTTACCTATTAATAATGCTTAAAAAAAGTGATCATTAATCAAGGATAACATACTAACTTTATAACAATTTAAATAAGAGCTTTTTAATTTCCTTCAGAAGTTTAAATTAAACTTCTGAAGATCGGCATTGGTGGGTACATAAATTATTGTAATTGGTTACGACTGACTAACTAGTCGATAACAGTTCAACAAAGGAAGTAATTCTCACCTTGCAGAGCGGCTTTATTAAATTAAGGGTCATGCCGATAAAAGATTTAAAAACTGTTGTAACGCAAACGCTGAAAAAAGCTAAAAAGCACATCGACAAAATTGCCAAAATTTATAAAGTTATAAATTTGGAAGTTTCCTTAACTGATTTCGAAGACCTTGTAGTTCTTATACAAAGCGCTTATTCAGCTAATTTTCAATCCATCAGCTATCTTCAAACAAGAAATCTCTCAATATTATATCATTTGACTAATAAATCAGTTATTTAGCTGGCCTCGTTACGCGTTCTTTAAGGCAGCCATAAATTTTAGAAACAAGAAAGTAATGTAATTACTGATGAAAAGCTATGATATGGCTGCAATGGACAATATATTACTCCAATTTATAGATTCAGATAATTAAAACAAATTTCTGTCGCAACAATAAATTGGCATTTGAAACTAAGTTAGTAAATAATCATTCTTAAGGCCTGCTAATCTCTTTTTACCATGCTTTCCGGTAAATTACTTTCTTCGAGTTGCCAAGTTTAATATCATGTATCATCCCGGTCCCTTCAAAACTAATCTCAATTCCAACAATTTTCCCTATGTCTTCAGCAATCACGCCAGAGAAAATGATTGTATCATTTAGTGATATTGTTATTCTGTTCTGGAGAACTTCACAAGACACGTGCTGAAACGAATTAAAATCACATCCAAATTTACTTAAATCGTGGTCCTTGCCATAAATTGTTATACTTCCTAAAGAAAGGTTGAGTGTGGATGTACAGCCTTTATCAGATAGAGGTATAAGGATTTCGTTAGTTGTACCCACAATTTCTATCGTTGCTTTCCGGCAGGAAGACAGTTCTGGTCCGGATGTGTTTCTTAAGGCAGCTTCAAATTTGAAATCGTGTCCGCTTGCCCCATTGAAGTATTTGAAATTACATAAATGCACCCAGGTATCATTGAAGAAATCAGCACCTTTTAACCTTTCTAACATAGGGCTTGTTATCCCTAAACCATCTTTTAAAAGCATGGAATTAGTAGTAAGATACATAGGTACCGGGCTTTTGTCGATGATTCCGGTCCATCCCAAAGTTGTAATGAATACACTGGTGGTTTTTCTTACCTGTTTATCAGCAATTAATTTTGCACTAAAGAATCCTGGGTAATAGTACACCGAGGTATGTTGTTTTTTACGTATATCAAGCTTCTCCGTACGCTTTGGATCCCAGCTTTGCTGGAGATATAATTCATTAGAAGTTTCGCTCCTGACATTATAGTTAAAAACTACAGAATTTGGTAATTTATTAGAAATTACCATGCTGGTGAAGGCATCATTTACAGGCCTATTCTTATTATTCCAAATCGCATTTTTAAAAATATCGATAATACATAAGAACACGAGCAGGGTTGTCAAACCTGCTCCAGCCAAAAGCAGCGATTGTTTATTGGTTAGAAGAGTTATGAATTCGTTTCTCTCAAAGCCTTTGTCGGCAGATTTTTTTTTATCTATTTTATTTTTGAAGGCTCGCCAATCATCAAAATTTAAAGCTCGGGCTAAAGCATTCAGGGTAGCTGTTGCAGGAGTATTTTTGTATTGTACTTTTCCCCATATACGTTTTAGCGTTGATACACTCAGCCGGATATCAGATTTAGAAAAGATAAACTCGCTTAGTTTCTCAAAATCATACTCATTCCAGGTATCACTGTTTTCCCAGCCCAAAGACTGTTCGATCAGATCTCTCCATAAGCGTATATATGGCTCTTCCTTTCCCACGGCGGCAATAATAAAATGATTGAAATTTAAGTGACAACTATTATTCAAAACTAAATAAATACATCGATGGTCACAAAATCACAAAGACTTGAATACTAGCATGATGGAATTTGAATAAAACTTGAATGGAAGTTGAACCAAGGAATTCGTCGTCACATCGGATATTTGCACCATGAAAAATATCTTAAATCCATACACGTCAAAAAAACTTTATGTTATTATTACCGCTATGGTTGTTCTACTAATATTTCGAAGCGCTTCAATATTCGGTCAAACATTATATGTGGACGCTCACAAGGGTAAGAATAATGCTAAAGGTAGCGTCAACGATCCTATCCTAACGCTGGATGAGGCCGTGTCAAAAACAAACAGCTTTAAAGGAAATCATGCCATTATTATAAAATTAGCTGCTGGATTGTATACGGTTACACATAAGCTTATAATTAAATCATCTGGCCCGGCAAACGGAACATCAAGTTACACCATTGAGGCGATGACTTTGCCTGACGAAAAAAGCTGGCATCCTACAAGCATGCCTGTTGTTTTGTCTGTGTCAGATAATAATGCCGATTTTGAATTTGCACATTGCGAAGGGTTGTTCATCGCTCAAAACAACGTAATCATCAGGGGTTTAAAATTTCTGGGGAATCCAAACACGAGCGTACATTATTATTACCCGATTAGAAGGCAGAATAAAACATTGAGAGGCCTCAGTGTCTCACAGTGTTTTTTTATCGGCGAAGCTAATTCATCAGCTATTCAAAGTGCATTCTGGGCATCAGGCGAAGATATCCAAGTAGACCATTGTATATTTCATAACAGCAAAATCGCTTTTGTCCTAGGAAGTGATATAAATGGTTTTTCATTAACCCATTCCATAATTGATGGTGCATACAATACTGCAATCTGGTATGGGTTTGACGGAACCAGGCAAAAATTTACTTTTAAAAATAACATTATTACCAATTGCTATTATGTAATGGTTCATCCGGTAGAAAACGGTCAGCCTAATTACACCTTTAGCGATTCTTATATCACTAATAACAAAAACTATTTGGGTAACTATCCTAAAGCACAGGATAAATTTTTCTCGGAAAAGAATAAACACATTAAAGAAATTAACATTAAAAAATCAGGCCGCATTGAACTAGCAGATGTTAAAGATGACGGAATTACTAAAGATAATCTTAACCTTACTAAACAATCCGAAGGTATTAGTACGGGTGCCGGAATATTCATTAAATAAAATTCTGATTCACAGCGCGTTTCTTGATATAATTAAAATGTTATTTGTCTTAAATTATTCCTATCAGTGAGAGTAATCAATCTTTTAGTTATTTTAACAACAATGTGTTAAATAATTTGGTTTTAACAGAGCTAAGAACGATTTATGCATACCTTCGGACGAGCACTGTCTTGCAATTATGAAATGTAAATTTATTAAGGTCAAATCTAATTGTTAAAAATGAAAAAGCTATTTATAAGAATTTCCCTATTTCTATTACTTTTTGTTCTGACCGTTCATTCGAAAGCGCAATCAAGAATAGACACGACTGAAACCCTTGAGATCGGCGGGATAAAACAGGTAATAACATTAGCCGGAGCAGATCGGTCAAATCCGTTATTGCTTTTTATAACCGGCGGCCCGGGCCTACCGGGCATCTATCCAGAGGATACGACTTTTACTAACGAACTGCAAAAACATTTTGTGATAATACAATGGGATCAGCGCAACACCGGGAAAACCCTTGCTCTTAATCCTTCCCCAGTTAAACTAACGGTTAAGCTTTATAAAATGGACACGCATCAATTGGTTACGACGCTCCTAACACAGTACCATCGAAAAAAAATGGTATTGATGGGATGGTCATGGGGCACTGTTTTAGGTTTTTATATGGCTGATAATTTTTCGGACCTGTTATATGCTTATATGGCGGTCAGCCCGGTTACTAACCAGTTAGAAAGCGAGAGATTAGCATTGGATATGCTGCGTCAAAAAGCTTTAAAGGACAACAACAAGATTGCAATTAAGGAACTCGCCACTGTTAGAATTCCATTTCAAAACAATACGCAAATCTATTATGACAGGAAATGGCTCATGGCCAGCAGCGGTGCAGACATCAGTGATACCATAAGCATGAAGAAATATTTTGTCGACAACGCATGGGTTACCGAACTTTTTGATCAAGCAGCAGAAAACAACCTCATGGTTACCCTTTCGACAATCCATTGCCCGGTCTATTTTTTTGTTGGCCGGAAAGATTATCAAACAAACTTCATGTTATCTGAACAATATTTTAATGAACTAAAAGCACCAAAAAAACAGTTGTTCTGGTTTAAAAATTCCGGTCACGTTGTTCCGTTTACAGAACCTGCATTGTTGCAAAAAGACGTAATTGATAAAGTGTTACCTCAGCTCAATATTGCTAACTGATTTCGCGCCGGCCATCTTATAATTTAAAAATGAACTTAAAAGCTTTTCAATATATATCATCTTACTGGCTAAATTGTATGCATCATTTTCAAACTCCCGGCTCAGCACAACATTTGATGGATGCAGAAACCTGCTGCATCTCCGGATGCCGGGTGGATCGCTTTTGACTATAAAGGAATTATTTACAAAGTACCCTCCCAGGGCGGCAGGGCTATTCAAACAGAGAAGTATCGTATAATTGTTGCCCGGTTTGGAGTCATGATGGCTCAATGATTGCCCTTGCATCAGATCGAAATAGAAATTTTGATGTTTACATCATGTCATCATCAGGTACCGGAATTAAACAATTGACATTTAATTCCCATAAGGACAATAGTTCTCTTAGCAAAATTTTAATGACAATGAGCAGGTAATTCGCATCGCCTTCATTAACGCGTTCTGTTTTTTTCATCTTCATCAGAGGTTTGCCTGTGTCTTGCATCTTTCACGTTCTTCCCAAGGCGATAGGAAAACGAAACCGTAACACTTCTCGTGTCACCTTTCATAAAAGAGCCATTGTTTTGGTTCAGATAATGTGAGCTTACCCTGAACGAATCTCCGTAGAAAATATCACCGGCAGCAAGCTTTATTGTTCCATCATGAAAAATCGTTTTCTTTATGCCGAGGCTGACATCATAAGTACGGTCGATATAGAAAATACCGGCGATATGCGGAGTATTGTACGAAGCATTTATTTCAGCTTTAAGCCCTGAGTTTTTGTCAACAGTAAAGGCCTGGTCAAGGTTACCATTGAATGTAAGCTTGTGATAGTCATAGCTACCCTGTAAATAAGCAGATTTTTCAGTCTGCCAGGAAAGATCGGCGGAGCTGTTAATTGACCACCAGCCAGTTGGATTAAGGGGTGCAGACGCCCGGAGGCCCTCGTTCGCACTCAGGCCAAGATTTTGCTGGGTAGTATACAGCAGGTGGTTCACATTGTCCTGTACGGTAACATAAGTAAACATATCGTGCGTCACGCTGTAATAAGCTGAAATGTTGTATTGTTTTTGCCAGGTATAACCTAATTCAATATTTTGAACGAAGGAAGGCTGTAATGCAGGATTACCTTCGACGAATGAATAAGGCGTCACGTAAGTTTTGAATGGATTCAGCCTGAAATATTCCGGCCGCTGGATACGATAGCTGTAAGTTAATTGGATATCCGCATTGTCGTTCAATTTATAAACGATGTAAGCGGTTGGAAATAACTTAAAGTAACGACGGGTGTTCAAAGAATCAAGGGTTGCTGAAAATCCCCGGCTATAGGTATATTCGCCTCTTAATCCACCCTGTAGGGTCCAGTTGCCAATGGTTCCGCTAACGCTGGTATATGCCGCAGCGGTATTCTCGGTATAAGTAAAATGATCGCTGAGGTTATTTACAAATACAGATTCGGTGCCGGCATTATTAAAATAGTTAAAGGTATTATCCGTTTTGATACTACTGAACTTTAACCCAGTTGTGAACGACCAGCGTTTAAGCAATTTGTAAGCATAATCCGCCTTCCCAGAATAAATGTTAATATTTTGTGTCGTAGGGGTGGAGATATGATAAGGGGAAGAAGCCGGTGTGCCGTCCGGCAAGTAAGAATAATTATCGAGTGATTGCTTAGCGCCTGACCGGTAAGGAAGGTAGTCCACATCAATGGTTAAACTTTGTCCGGAGGTGTCCAGTTTGGCAGCATAATTCAGGTTAAAGCCGAATTGACTGGTAGTATTGTTCGTGTGGGTAAGTGTTTGAAGCAGAGAATCGGTTTGCATATTTCTACCGTTGACCACCGTTGTGTTAGTTTCGCTATGCTTGTTTCCTGAGGCATTGTAGCCGGTAACCAAAAATCCGATCACCTGGTTATTATCAAGCTGATAATCCAGCCCGACCTTATAACTATCCGATACGGATTTGTTAGGATTATTTACATTACTGTTCCAAACAGAAGTATTGTCGGGAGAATTGTACTTGACAAAGTCTGCTTCTTTATAGTCTTTATCACGGTTATAATAACTGTAGCTGCCATAAACGTTAAGTTTATCTTTACGGTAATTGAACAGTATACCGGCATTGTAACTCCCATAGGTGGCTTGCATATACCCGCTGTTGATTGTTAGGTTCAATCCTTGTGCTTTTGATTTTTTAGTCACTATATTAATAATTGCTCCGCCCTCCGCGTCATATTTGGCAGGTGGGTTAGTAATAACCTCTATTTTTGACACTGCATCGGAAGGCAAACCTTGCAGATAGGCTGTCAGTTCATCCCCGGAAATGTGAAGTGGCCTGTCGTCCAAATAAACAGTCACATTTTTTTTATCTGCCGTCAGCGTATTGCTGCTGTTCAATTGTACGCCCGGAGCTTTGGTAACAGCTTCCCATACACTGCCTCCGCTCGCAACAATACTGTTTTCCACGTTAAATACAACCCGATCAATCTTTCGTTCAATTATCGGTTTAGCTGCGGTAATGATCACTGTATTTAATTGTTTGGAGTTCAAGTCCATTATGATGAGCAAAGTATCTTTCGGAAAAGTGATTTGCCTGACAACCGTTCCATAACCGACAAGAGAAGCACTGAGTATGAATGTACCGCCACTTTTTGCCTTAGTGCTAAAAATCCCCGAATCTGCCAATGCAGAAGCGACAGGATTGTTTGGCTGTTTCATGGTTATGGTTACGGCATCCAGCAGGTGCCCGGCCCGGTCAGTGACCTTTCCGCTGATAGTTTGCTGTGCAAACGTAAGTGTCGGTGCGACCAGCAAAAATATTTGTAATAACTTTTTCATGCTGCAAACCTACCCAGACGCTGGATTAAGGAAGGTAAAGGAAGATTAAATAAGGTTAAATCTGAGAATCCGTTAAAAGGCAACGAAATTTATTGACCATTTTTGTTTTGTGATCAGCGTTTTAAATAAATACCTATTTCCCGCAATGTTTGGCATTATACTACTCAGTAGTTGTCTGCAGATGCTTTGGCTAATCCAGCTATTTGACAGAGAGATAAATCTGGTTAGAGAAGAGCTGGAACAGGTAGTTAATGAAGCTTCCAGAAGTGTTATGTACGAAAGCCTCGTGCCTGAAAAAACTGATGACAGCAATTATCGCGAGTTTTTTCTTTCGCCAAGATGGGTTAACTTTAAAACCGCGTTTGATGCGATAACGGACAGTGAGGCGAATCGTTATCTGAATAGTTCATTTGCCTCTCTGGCTTTTAAAGACAGTGTTGTAGTCAATATACATTTTCAGGTTTTCAGCGGTGCCTCGGTAAATTTAAAACCCGTTCCCGGTCATCTGTCGCCTCCGGTCAGGCCTGTAAACAATCTTACCGATCAGCGTTCAATAAATAAAATGGATAGCACGGTTCAGCTTCTGCTGAGAAAAGCCAGATTAAATATTTCATTTTATTACAAAGCGGTCAGGTATCATAATAATGATGAAGTAATCAGTTGCAGTACGACTACGCCGGCCGCTAATCCGGCTTATCAGTCGCATAAATATAGTTATGATCTAAGATCCAAAAATAAATACCAGTTGGTCGTGCCGAGCCTTCATATTGTTGTATTGTGGCGGATGCGCTACTATATCATTTCTGCGGCCATCATGATCGTTCTCATTGGGTTAGCCTGCTTTTACATCCTGCGGTCTCTTGCCAATAAGCAACTGTATGCGGAAGCAAAAGCTGCCTTTACCAGCAACATGTCGCACGAATTGAAAACACCACTGGCCATTATAGAAGTAGCACTAGATTCGATTACCCGCTACAATTTACAGGCGAAACCCGAAAAGCTTGCAAATTACATTGACATCAGCAAAAACGAGCTGCAAAGGCTGAAGCTTATCATTGATAAAGCACTCGGCATGGAGGACATTGATAAGGGTAACATTAAATTAAACGCAGAGCTTTACGATGTTCAGCAATGCCTGAAACTTGTCTCGGCTTCTATGAATATTCAGGGCATAAATAAAGACGCAGTGATTATTTGTGAACCTTCATCCGAACCATGTTTTGTTAGCGGTGATCCTGTCCACCTGACTAATGTATTTTATAACCTGATTGAAAATGCGCTGAAGTACGGTCATCCCGGCGTTTATGTCGATGTTGTTTGTAACTGCAATTCTGAGTTTGCTAAAATAAGTATAAAGGATAACGGGCCCGGTATTTCTTCCATTTATCATGATAAAATATTCGAACGGTTTTTCCGGGTTCCGGGCGAGGAACAGATCCATCAGGTAAAGGGCTCGGGTTTGGGTTTGAATTATGTTAAACAAATTGTCGAGATGCATGGCGGAAGTGTTACCGTTCAAAGTGAACCGGGAAAAGGAAGTAATTTTATAGTTAACCTACCCTTACTTAATCAGCAATGAAAGTATTATATGCGGAAGATGAACCGGTTTTATCACAGATAATTACAGACGGCCTGGAAGAAAGCGGTTACGAAGTCATACTGGCGCGAAATGGGCAGGAGGCGTTTGATCTGTTCAAAACAGCAGAACCGGACATTTGCATCCTTGATATCATGATGCCTGTGAAAGACGGCTACATGCTTGCCGATGATATCCGTAAAATCGACGGAAAAACTCCTATTATATTTTTAAGTGCAAAATCGCTTCCTGAAGATGTTATCAGGGGATTTAAGAGTGGCGGCAATGATTATCTTAAGAAACCATTCAATATGGGTGAATTGCTGGTCAGGATTGAATCCTTACTCAGTCGTTTCGGCACTGAATCATCATCGGAATCCAAAAAAACGATTATTTATCAGTTTGGCAACTGTCAGCTGGATACTCTGAACCAGAAACTCATCAATTCAGCAGGAGAACACCGGCTTTCGTATAAAGAAGTTGCTCTAATGGAAATGTTGTTGCGGCATAAGAACGATATCCTGAAACGTCAGGATATGTTGACTGAAATATGGGGAGATGATAGTTATTATAATTCTAAAAGTATGAATGTCTTTATGGCACATTTGCGAAAAATGCTGAAAGATGATCCGGATTTGGAACTTATTGGATTACGTGGTACAGGTTACAAGCTGATCTGCCGGAGTTAAGCTATATTTTTAATGACTGATTTCAGGATTATTTAACAGGTGTCGTCTGATGACAAATAGAGAATCATTTATGAAACAAAACAGAGGAAATAATAAGGCACTACTTATTATGGATGTGTATCAAAACACTGTTCCGGTCTTTAAGAATTAAGAACCGTTGGTAGCATCACTTTCATTGGCAATACGCAAGGCCCTGGCGAATCAAATTCCTATTATTCATGTAGTGGCCGGATTCATAAAGGGCTCTCCTGAAGTCAGCCCACATAACAAGATGTTTACGGGTGTAAACGCAAATAATGCTCTTAAATTCAATACGGATGCGGCAGCAAAAATATATTCCGTAATTGCTACCATTGAATAGGCATCGAATGTGCCCTTTCTTTAATAACCTATACGTCTCCAAATTTAATTAAATTTGATTTTTACAACAATGAGAAAAATTTATGATTTCACTTGAAGAATTTTATATCAAAAACTCAGGTATAGTTCCTGAGGGAATAAATAAAGAGATCGGTCATTTTAACGTGTTTAGAATAGACGAATTCATGGCGGGCAAAAAGGACAATGCGATGAGCTACAGCCAAAGAGCTTATTATAAAATCGGGTTGATAAAAGGCAATAATGTTGCAGAATATGCAGATAAAGATATTACTATTAACGAACATGCCCTGTTGTTTGCCACTCCTAAAATTCCTTATAACTGGATTCCGCAGGATGATGACCAGACGGGACATTTTTGCATTTTCACAGATGAGTTTCTGATCCAGTTTAAAAGCGGCGTTGTCTTAGATCATTTGCCTATTTTTCAACCTAAAGGATATCCGGTATTTCAATTAGCTGAGGAGGACACAGCGGAACTGGATGCAATTTTCATGAAGATGCACAAGGTGTTATCATCTGATTATGCGTATAAATATGACATGCTGAGGAACTACGTCATTGAGCTTATACACTATGGGCAGCAGCTTCAGCCAGCGACAGCTTTATATTCGGCTCATACGGCATTGGCGAGGGTATCATCACTTTTTGTAGAGTTGTTGGAGCGGCAGTTTCCAATTGCGTCACCCAGTCAGAAACTTAATTTGCGTACAGCAGCAAGCTACGCCGACAGATTAGCCATACATGTCAATTATTTAAATAAAGCTATCAAAATCAATACCGGGCGGACTACAACCAGTATCATTAATCAGCGGATTGAACAGGAAGCAAAAATACTGTTAAAACAAACCGACTGGAATGTTTCCGAAATTGCCAGCTGTCTGGGCTTTAAAGAAGTAGCGCATTTCTCCAATTTTTTCCGAAAGCAAACCAGCTTTTCGCCTGTAGCGTTCCGTTCCTAAATCATTTGGTTTGAAATTTACAAACATTGGTTTGATGCGTGCAAACAACCGGGTGTGATTTATCTCCATTTTTGTATCATCAAAACAATACGAAAATGAAGATATCAGGAAACACTATTTTGCTCACAGGGGGGACATCCGGCATAGGCCTTGCTCTGGCAGAGAAATTTATAAAAGAAAATAATACGGTTATTATAACCGGCCGGCGTGAAGACCGTCTGGTTGAAATAAAGGGCCGCTATCCACAAATTATTACCAAGGTCTCTGATGTTGCAGATGCTGCGCAAAGAGAGGGATTAGCAAATTGGCTTACGGTCGAACATCCGGAAACAAATATCCTAATTAACAATGCCGGTGTTCAGTTAGTCACAGATCTAACAAAGACGGTGGATCTCAAACGTATACAATCTGAAATTGAAACAAATTTTACAGGTCCTTTGCATCTGACCTCTTTGTTAGTGCCGGTGTTGAAAACCAACATGGACAGTGTTGTAATTAATATTACATCTGGACTCGCCTATGTACCTATGGCTGGTCTTGCCGTTTACAGCGCTACAAAAGCGGCCATGCATTCCTTAACTATTTCCCTGCGTTTTCAATTAAAGAAAGCGGGCATTAAGGTTTTCGAAATTGCCCCTCCTGAAGTGGACACGGAATTAGGTCACGATAGGCGGGAAGACAAAAGCCAGTCTCATGGCGGAATATCTGTCGACGAATTCGTTAGCCTAACGTTAGAAGCGCTAAAAGCCGACAAATATGAAGCACCTATAGGTTCATCAGTTGGACTTCGGGCGCAACGAGAAGAGATCTTTGAGCAATTAAACAGTCGCTTTGCATATTAATGAATTGAATTTTTTAAATAATAATAATAATAAAAGAGTTATGAAATCCATAATAATAGAAGGGAACGAAGTAAAATTACAAGATGTTCCACAACCCGGAAACCCGGCTTCGGGCAACCTGATTATCAAAATGATTGCTGCAGGCATCAATGCAGGTGATCTTGCCTTTATCGGGGGTGCATTTCCTCCCGGATCTATACCAGTTAGTCAACATAATATCTGCGGCGTGTCCGGAGTCGGTAAAGTGTTGAAACTAGGTGCAGGAGTACCAGAGGAGTACCTGGGTCAAAATGTTACTGTGTACAGATCATTAAAGTATGATGACCATATTACAGGCACCTGGAGCGAGTATGCTGAACTACCGTTTCTACATTGTACAATCGTTCCAGAAAACCTGGATATCGAGGATTATACCGGCTCGTTGGTCAATGTCATTACGCCATATGCTTTTTTAAAGCAAATTACCGAGGAAGGCCATAAGGGGATTGTTGCTACGGCGGGTAATTCAGCCACCGGTATTGCAATGCTGGGCATTTGCCAGGCTTATAATTTTCCGTTAATCTCTATAGTAAGGACTGATAATGACAAAGCCGAGCTTGAGCAATTGGGGGCCGAAAACATTGTTGTTCAAGACAATCCTGAATTTAAAAACCAGTTTAAGGATTTAGCACAAAGGTTGTCGGCTACAGCAATTTATGATGGCGTAGGTGGCGAAATACTGAATAAGATCATTGATGTTTTACCTATCAATTCGACGGTTTATGCTTATGGGTATCTCGGTGGAAAAACACCTTTAACTATTCACACCAGTTTGCTGATGAAAGGTTTAACCCTTAAAGCCTTTGGTAATTTCAGGACTAAGACGGTTCAGGATCCCCAAAATTTACAAGATGCATTAAAGGCGATAAGTAAGATCATTCACATGCCGCATTTTAAGACGAAAATCGGCAAAAAATTTACTTTCAGTGAAATAAAAGAGGCCTTATCTTATAAATCGGAAAATGGGGCAAAAGCGGTTTTATATATTTAGGTCCGTAAAACATTTTGTACAAAGATTTCATGGATAGATTATATTATAGATATTGGGTATACAACCAATCATGGTCGGAAGATTTTTCTTTCGACTTCTTGTTTTTATAAGTTTGAGATTTTTAAATTAAATAACTGATTATCAATTGATTAATCAATTTTTTTTATATTAAATTGATATCTTGCTGCTACGCTTCTTATTTGGTAAAATTCTACCCATTCGTAATACTTGAAGGAATATGGGCAATATTCGGATTATTTCGTTACTTAAAATAAAATTATAATAAGCCTAACTAAACTGTACGTTTTCTTCAACGTAAAATAAGAAGAAGAAAAACTAAATACCGCAGCACCGAATTTGGTTTTCGCCACGGACTTTAAATACTTTTGAACTATCGGACTGTGCCCTCAGGGTGTCGAATCATTCTATGACTCTTGTAAGTCGTTTAAAACTTTATTTGTTGCATCAAGTTGTTCGAATTACGTCCAGTCAGTGGACTTAATTCGTATATGGTAGTTCTTCAGACTGGAAAAAATTGACAAAATCGATGATGATATTGAATGATTCGGTCGGATTACTGCCGTGGGCAGTAAATTGAAGAAAAAGCGAAATTGAAAACTCCTAATAGTAACGCTCTCATGAATTTGTTTAGTGCAACCCAACTCTAAACATTATTTTATTGAACGTAGTGACTTCTGACCCGGCTTAGCGTCTCTCTCGAAACACCAAGATATGAGGCGATCATATGTAATGGAATACGGTGATAAATATCCGGAAATCGAGTGATGAAATTCTGATATTTTTCTTCAGCGGTGTAACTTATGTTGCTCATAACCCGATTTTGAATGGCATCATAGCTCTTCGCTAACAGGCTGTCGATAAATTTCTTGAAATTGGGCAAGGTTGTCAATAGATTGATAAAGTCCGGTTTATTAATCAGAATAACTTGGCAATTTTCCAGTGCATCGATATTACATTTGGATGGCGTGCCGTTATTAAAACTTTCCCGGTCACTCATCCACCAGTTTTCCACGGCAAAACGGAGAATATGCTCCACGCCGTTTTCCCCAACACCATACATACGCAGACAGCCTTTTACAATAAAGCAGCTATAATGACATATATCACCTTCCTGAAGGAGGTATTGTCGTTTTCTTATATTTCTTTCGATAGAAACCATCCGAACAGATTCAATTTCATCAACACTTAGATCTGCTTTATCTCTCAAATAATTTTCGAATCCTTTAAACGTGCCCATTATGTTTTACAAAAATATTAAAAAATTGCCCTAACAAGTAATAAAAATCAATTTACAGTAAAATACTGAATAATTTGGTTTTCAATTATTCAGTATTTTCAATGGCTGCTCTTATCACTTGGTACGACTGCTACAAAAAGAAATAACCGTGACATTTATCACGTGTATTTAGCGTCATATGTCCTTGTCCAACACAAACTTAATAGTCGACCTTTGTATTAAATAAATGTTAAAATCATGAGATTAGAAAACAAAGTAGCCGTCATTACAGGCGGAAATAGTGGTATCGGATTCGGAATCGCTAAAGAGTTTTTGCTGGAGGGAGCTGTCGGAGCAATTATCGGCCGCACACAGGAAACTCTAGACAATTCTGTTGCACAGCTTGGGGATAGCTTTATCGCGATTAAGGCCGATGTGACTAATCAAAAAGATCTCGACCGTGTATTTAAAGAGACTTATGAAAAATTTGGAAAGATAGATATTGTGGTTGCTAATGCCGGAGGTGCGGCTACCGGCGCAAAACTTGGATCAGTGGCGGATATTGGCGAGTCCGATTACGACAAGACAATGGACCTGAATTTAAAAAGCGTTTATTTTACAATACATAAGGCGCTTCCTTATATGAATGATGGCGGCTCGGTCGTAATGATTGGCTCGAACGCAGCACACATTGGTTTACCTGCATTATCGCTGTATGGCGGTGCAAAAGCTGCGCTTATTGCCTGGGCCAGGGGATTTTCCCTTGATCTTCTCGAACGCAAAATCAGGTTCAATGTGGTTTCCCCTGCTGCCATTGATACACCGGTATTCGAGAAATTTGTTGAACCAAGCCAAGTTGAAGCAGTTAAGAAGCAGTTAATCCAAGGCATTCCTATGGGCCGTATAGGACAACCCCTCGATATCGCAAAGGCAGTTGTGTTTTTGGGTTCAGATGACTCATCATTTGTGCTTGGTACGGAGATTTTAGTTGATGGAGGATCGGTTAACCTTCAGCCATTTAAGTAAGAACATAATCCTAAAAGAAAGGATAAATCCCAGTTGCTTAATAAAGTTTGGTGTAGGGGCAATTGAGTGTCTTTGCGCCGAATGTTCTTGTCAATTATAACTAGCTTACAGCTGCACTTTGCTAATAAAATAGGCCGAAAATGAGATTAGATAATAAAGGAGCCGTTGTTAGCGGCGGCACAAGCGGCATCGAACTTGCCATTTCTAAACGTTTTGTAGAAGAAGGCGCTGAAATATTTATTTTCGGCAAACGAAAAGAAGCCTTAGATGAAGTGGTCAGGATTATCGGCGGCAAGATTACAGCCATCCAGGCTGAGGCCTCCAAATTGAAAGACCTTGATCATTTGAATGATGTTGTCGGAAAGGAAAATGAGAAATTTTGGTATCTAATGCAGGTTTACTGAGCAAATTTTACTTCGGGAAATTACAGAGGATCATTATGACCGCACATTTGATTTGATGACCAAAAGACCTCTATCCCGTACACAAAAGATGCTACCGCTAATGGTTAGGGGAGGTTCAATTATTCTCTTTTCTTCAGCGATGCATTATATGGGCCTTGCCAACCACTACTTTTGCCAGAGCTAAAACGGCGCTGCGGTCATTTATCTGTACTTGGGCAGCAGAGTTTAAAGACAACGGAATCCGCGCCAATCATTTAAGCCCGCCCCCATTTCCTACTGCAATCATGGAAGCCCAGGCAAATCCCTATGAAGAGCTTAACGCGTTTCATAAGTGTTACGCTAATTTCGTCCCCAAGCTTGGACTCGAAAGTGTAGAGGAAGCAGCAGCAGTTTTTCTTGCTTCTAATGTGAACTCCTTTATGACTAGGTCAGGTTTTCTTGTTGATGGCAGAATCAGTAATGTTTGATATCTGTAACATTATATTTAGTCCTTGACCTGAAACAAATGGTTAGGTCCAAACCGCTCATAAATACAGATTGAATACGCATATCTAGCTATATAATAAGACCCCAAAGTTACATGGTTTCTTATCGGTGCTGTTTTAATTCCGAATCGTCTATATTGCATTTTATATACTAGTAGTATAATCCTGTTTAATCTTAATGATATCGGAGTAATAAAAACGGATAATTACTTCTTCTTCCTTTACAATTTTTTCTGCCATTAAGTCCTCGGGTAAATTATAGGTCTTTACGTTTACCTTAGTTTGTGGATAGGGAACTTTCATATTTGTAATATTGAGCTGCTTAAAAAGTTTATAATAAATCGGAATAGAATTGTTCCCGATGCTGCTATCGCAACGGTGAGTTCCGTCTTCTTTAACGCTACTTTCTAAAAATTTTAAATAAAAAATAAAATCCTGACAACCCTAATCTAATAAAAAAACTCATGCGATATGCATAGTGCAAAATGAATATTCTTTTAAAGCAATTAGCATACATTAGGTTACAAACTTCTTACATCCGGTTATCTTTATCTTTCAGCTGAATGTGACTTTTGTATTAAAATTTCACGAACATGAACACTTCAGCGTTAGAAAAGAACAAGGCCATTATTAAACTGTTTGACGAAGCCTGCGTCGAGAACAATAACGAAGCTGCATTGGATGAATTGGTATCAGACCAGGTAATCAATCATGCGGCGCATGGTGGTATGACCAAAGGGAAGGAGAGCTTTCATCATTTTTTGAATGCTTTACATGCTGGATTATCCGATATTAAAGTAACCGCGTTACTGCAGGTTGCGGAATATGATCTAGTTGTAACCTATAAGGTTATTTACGGTATACATACCGGAATTTTCTTTGGGATCCCGGCCACACGCAAACCAATCAGTATTGAAGCAATTGAGATCATCCGGCTTGAAAACGGCAAATACATCGAGCATTGGGTACAAAGCAATATGGCTGCCGTTTTGGGCGCACTTCATAGTTAACAATATGCTTAGATTTGTATGATGAAAAATGCTTCGCCTTTTCATGTCCATTCTATTACCGAATTGCATCGGCTCAGGAAATTTCCGGCGCCGAGGCACCCTTCGGTCAGTGTCCTAAAGTTAGATGCCATTAATCAGGAGTTTTTAGAAGTGGCAGGATCAATGGTGTTTGATTTTTATTGCATTTCGCTTAAAAGAAATTTCAATCTTAACTTAAAATACGGGCAGCACAGGTATGATTTCGATGAGGGTGTATTGTATTTTCTGGCACCAGGACAGGTATTTGGCATTGAACAGGAAATTGTTGATGCCGATAACGAAGTCAAAGGCTGGATGCTATTAATACATCCCGACTTTTTATGGCATACCCCGTTGGCAAAGGGCATTAAACAATACGGATTTTTTGACTATTCGGTAAATGAAGCCTTGTTCTTGTCTGATAAAGAGGAAGCGATCATCGTAGGAATTTTACAAAATATTCAGGAGGAATACCAAACGAATATGGATAAATTCAGCCAGAGTATCATCATTAATCAAATAGAGGTTCTACTTAATTATGCCGACAGATTTTATCACCGGCAATTCCTCACGCGTAAAATCTCCACGCATCAAGTGCTTGAACGTTTGGATGACCTGCTTAAAGAAACTTTTTCAAGCGCCGCAATCGTTGCTTCAGGCATACCAACAGTGCAACAGGTTGCTGACAAACTCCATCTTTCCCGGAATTACCTAAGTTCTTTATTAACTGTAGCCACAGGCCGGAATACACAACAGCATATTCAGGACAAATTAATTGCCGTTGCCAAGGAACGCATCTCTACAACTTCACTTTCAGTAAGTGAAATTGCGTATGAATTCGGCTTTGAACACCCGCAATCTTTTAGCAGAATTTTCAAATCTAAGACAGGTATGTCACCATTGGCTTTTAGGGAATCATTTCATTGATCACTGATTAAACGTGTGTATATTTTCAGGCTGTCGGCTTAATTTTTATGGCAACCCGAAAGACATCGGACATGCAACAGGATTTTTTGACAGCGACGATGCCCAATTCATCATAGGGGTGACTTGAAACTTTGATGGTGGAACAAAGTGCCTAACATTGAAAAATATATTACTAATATAAATATGTTCTGTTTAAATGGCTTATTGTACTCTCAGAAATGTTTATCCATCGTTAATTGTGCAGACATATTGCCAGCGCTGTTAACAAGAATCATCTTCCCTTTGGGTAGGATAAACGAGCAGTACAAAACAAATAGGAATCTCTTAACTTTTATAATAGATCTATCAGGTTTTAAGCTAACTTAGTATAACGGGTTACAGCTATAAACAGATAAAATTGGAGTGAGTAATTCGATGATTCATAAGATTAAAGCTTAACATAACATTGATAAACAGCGGGTTACGAACAAGGTTCGACTTTTAGAAAACTCATCCCTTTTTATTCGTGATAATCGCCTTCGATCTATTTAAATTGTTAAGATTTACTTAAGAATGAGTTTCACTTTACTACCTTTATAATGATCATATGTGGGTTCATATTCTATATACCCAAAAGAAATTAAGTTTTTTAAACATCTATGGTAAGTGCTTACGGCCGGTATTTTACTTTGTTTCATTAATAATTTCCGGGTTATTTTAAATTGTTCCTCGCAGTTTTGTTCACGCCAGCAATTCAATAAAGCAATATATAAACTTAGTTGCGTCCGGCTAATCCTCTCATCGGAAATAGCATTTTTTATAAACATCGCTAACTTGAATGAAACGTCTTCCATCGCTGGTTATCGATTTTCAAGCACCTTTAAAATGTCCTCGTATTTATAAAAATAATTTCCGCCGATCTTCGAAAAACGCAGCACACCTTTGATCCTTAAACTTTGTAAAGTACTTGGTGAAATGTTGAGTAATACTCTTACATCCTGCCCCTTCATCCATTCCTTTGCCGGGGTTTTTACGGATTGAAGTAGCTGTTTAAATTCCTTCAGGAGTTCAATCTTAAACTCCTGAAGGTCTGCTTTAGTTATGATTTCAACTTGACCCATAATTTTATTTATGGCTCAAAACTCTGTAACAATTTTTTTACGCCTTAACAACTTTCGAAGGTTGGTATCGATTTTTCTCCGCGGGATCTGTAACTGCAAAAATCAATCACCTTTGCAGCAGTCCCCTCAATGAATACTTCTTCTATCAGCTCATCGACAAAGGAGGTGACTTTCTGGTCTTCTAATTTCTGAGCCAGTGTAGCCATGTCTGCACTTGTTTTGGAATCAAGAACTTTTGCATAATGCTGTGTCGTCTTAATATTTGAATGGCCGAGCATCTTTGAAACAGTTTCAATGGGAACACCATTGGAAAGCGTAACGGTAGTTGCAAACGTATGCCGCGCCATATGAAAAGTCAGCCACTTTTTAATACCGCACAAATCGGCAACTTCCTTTAAATAACTATTCATACGCTGATTAGTAAAAACAGGTAATACTTTTGATTTAGCAATGCAAACAGGATGGTGTTTATATTGATGGATAATCAGCGCTGCTTCTGGAAGTAATGGCAGATGTACTGGAGTTTTTGTTTTATGACGACTGGTAAATATCCATTGTTTTCCGTCATCCCCAATACCTATTTCGGTTGGCTTAAGTTTCTGTACATCTACATATGCCAATCCCGTATAACAACAAAAAATAAAAATATCCCTAACCTGTTTTAAACGCTCTACAGCAAACTCTTTTTTAATGATGACTGAAAGTTCGTCATTGGTTAAAAACGTTCTGGGAGTGGGCTTTGCCGTCGATTTGTAATGCAAGAATGGATTCTCAGTAATCCACCGGTTAGATAGACTTATCAATATAATTTTCTTTAAGTGCTTAACATATTTATCGGCCGATATAGGTGTGCACTTATGATGTTTTGTTCTGAGAAATGTATCGTAATTCTTAATGAATGCCTGATCAACTTTCCGAATGCTTATATCGGGCAGTTTATATTTAACTTGCAGATATTCGGTGATATGTTTTAAGGAACTTTTAAACGTCCTCAACGTATTATCTGAAAAACCATTCCCAATCAAGCTTTCCATTTCTGCATTATGCTCCCTGAAGATTTCCAGGAGCATTCTTGACTGGGCGTTTATACCTAAATAGTTATCTTTTAAATTTCGGGCAGTGATCTCATCGCCTGTGGCGATCATTAGCGTATGAACTTCTTTTATTTTAGATTGAATGGTGTCCAGGTGATTATTGAGTTGCCTGGCTGTTTCCTTAGTACCCTTCGCGCGCCTTTTTTCGAGATCCCAAAACACAGGTACTATATCTCTGCCTACGGCAATCTCAGATCGCTGACAGTCAATGGTAATTCTTAAATAAATAGGAACAGGGCCGGATTTGTAACGTTTAGGCTCTTTCAGGTAGAAGAACAAATTGAAATTAGTACTCATGATATTACTGTTTTAATGGTGACAAAACTATGTTTGCAACCCTCTCAAATCAAGATGTTTCACTACAGAACATCTTGATTAACAGTAACTTATGTCAATTCTGGTGAGTACATTTGAATTTTTGAAAAGTACTCCCTTATTACTCACCTTTTATATAGGAAAAAGCGGCTTTTTAGGGCATTTTTCAAAAAAACAAAAGCCTGCAATTGTTTGATTTGCAGG